>JGI24422J19971_10001978_pt1 | contig 12678 bp, 14 predicted proteins | sample DeeMarSWOR152_54_FD_19971 | JGI IMG/M metagenome (IMG submission 19971) | reverse complement strand
CCCGCCGCTAGTTCTTGCTTATCTTCAACCCGTAACGGCCAATTTGCCTGGTTAGCTGAAAAATCCAAAGATAGCCCCAGTGATGCAAAGGATGGAAATCCCTGCTATATTCATTTTTGACCGCCTGGGTGGAAATTTTACTTTCAATAAGCCCTGGAGAAGATAATCTATTAATAGATGAGAATCAATTAAGGAGACCGGTACTATGAAAGTAAATATCGAAAATCGTGTTCTGGAAATTCTCGAAGCCGATATTACCGAAATGCAAACCGACGCCATCGTCAATGCTGCCAATGCTCGATTGATTTTGGGCGGCGGTGTCGCAGGAGCAATCAAAAGAAAAGGCGGCCCTAAAATCCAGGAAGCATGCAATAAAATAGGAGGCACATTCGTAGGCGGTGCCGTCATAACCACGGGCGGCAACTTAAAAGCAAAATACGTAATACACGCTGTAGGACCTCGGCTGGGCGAAGGAAACGAAGATGAAAAGTTAAAAAATGCAACGCTCAACTCACTTAAATTAGCTGACGACAACAATCTAAAAAGCATTTCTTTCCCAGCAATCAGCACTGGTATCTTCGGTTTTCCAATCGAAAGGTGTGCCCAAATAATGCTAAAAACAATTATCGACTATCTCAAAGGCAAAACCTGTTTGGAAAAGGTTGTCTTTTGCCTCTTCGGCCAAGACAGCTACCAGGTCTTCGCAAACCAGTTAAAGAAGGAAGTTTGAAAATAAGAGCAATCGAGGCTCTAATCTGGGACTCCATCTCACTAAAGCAGGCAAAACTCTGCGCCGCCGCTGTTCTGAAGCTCTGCTGTTAAATAACTTAAGTCACGCAGAACTCATAGCACTGCTGATATATTTCGCTCCGTTTTTCCTTGATTTGCAGCTTGGGAAATGCTATAATTATTAAGCTTAAGTTTATGTGGGAGATGCGAGCCTAAGAAAAAAAGGTAAAATCTTTGGGTAAGATGCGGTAATGGAGACTAAATTTAATGTATTTGAGATGCTCCAAATAGCCGAAAAAATCGAGCATAATGGCGCCAAGTTTTATCTTAAATCGGCGGAACTGCTCGAGGACCCAGAACTTCGTGATACATATTATAAACTGGCTAACTGGAAAGCCAGACACGAAAAGATTCTTGCACAAAGGAGAAAGCGGTTTTCTGAAAAGACTGGCGAATTCGGGACTTTCGACCCTGATAATTATGTGTTGTCCAATCCGCAGGTGATGGCAGGTCTTGCAGTGTTCGCTACCAAGCCCGGCTCGCCCAAGGCCCCGACCAGCCAGGAAAGCAAAGAACAGATCTTTAAAGATGCTATCAGAAGGGCAAAGGAGGCCATCGTCTTCTATCACGGATTGAAGGATTTTGCCCGTGACCCGGCCAGCGAAGATACAATTGAGACGATTATTAAAGAAGAGAACCGTTACATCCGCCTGCTCACCGAACAATTGCAGCAGCAGTAATCAGTCAACCCACTACGTCATTGCGGCAATACTGAGACAAAGCAAAAAACCAGAATTTAGACCTGCATTTTGTACTTATTTATCCGTGAGCCAAGCCGACAAAAATAAGTCCCGCCTAATTTTGTTACTTTCTCTAAAAACTTCGTGTTCATTCGTCGTTATATTCCTCTGCGGCCTCGACGTTCTCGGCGGTAAAGATACAGCACCGGTCGCTCAACGACAGCGAATCAATTGGTTGCTGTTGAACTCAACGTGAGGAAGATTCGTTTTTAAGTCCTCGATAAAACGCAAACCGTCCTTCCAGTACCCCGCCGTAGGCTTCAAATCGGCACCGAAACCAGCAAAATAACGGTTCATACTGCCAATCAGAAGCTCCCTCAGGTACTTGCTCACCATTGATGCCAGCGATACGGGCAAAAATCGCTCATCAGCCCCGACCACAAAATGCAACCTCATACATTTGCCATCAATCTGCAATTCGTAGCTGCTGGCCGTTGGGCTCTCACGGAGAATCTTCAAATCCATATCTGGAAACATCCGCTGCAAGTTTTTCCGATAACGAACCCGCCCGCCCTGCCGGTCAACGATGATTTGCAAATCATCACCTGCAAAATTATCAAAAGCCCTCTTTATAAGTCCCGAGGTAGCGGTAAAAAGCACGCTGGCTTTGTTTTTAACGCTGCTGACCATTCTGTTGTAGTATGCAACGTCCAGGCAATAGCTTTTCACCTCCAGCAGCTCGACGCCATTTGAGGCCAGGTCATCTGCCAGCACCGCCGAGGCGATTGCCTTATCGGCAACATCGGCCAAAATTGGTTGACTACCGGCATCTCTGTACCAGGGATAATCACCTAACCGCTCGAGGCAGTCCGGACATAATAATTCTATAAGCTCGGTCAATGTGACCGGCTCTTTGCCAAGGCGCCTCAAGACCGTCAGGACTGTTCGTTCCAGGTGTTTGATCCCCAGCGATTTGCTGTAAGCCTTTTTGCTGTCGACAATGAGCAGTCGTCCCGCAAGTCGTTTTCGCTTATTGCCGACACTTTTTCTCAAAATCTGCCACAGGTCGGATGACAAAAGATGATGCGGAAGCGAAAAGGTGCTCGACGACACGACTAACGGACCCAGAATCGGCCCAAAACCAGCTTCATCAATTCCTACCAGAACTACCATCCCTAATAATCCTTACCATCCTTGTAGGTCACTCGCCTTGCGACTTTTTTCAGGCCCCTTAATTATACCTAATGCGACAGGAATACACAATCTTTGTCATCGGAAACACGCACGGCACCGGCCACAGCCTTATCCGAGTCTCTCTATCTATCACAAAAATGTATACTCACAGCCCGACGGGGCAGGTAGTAGCAGCCTGCCGAGGCGGTAGACTCGGACCTGAGTTACACCACCGGCGGAAATGCAGACTGGTTCCGTCAGTTGTATATGTACTACTATGACTACGACGCGGTCGAGAGCGGGGGCATCTCGCACAACCAGGAATCCTGGTTGCAGACGACCGTGGATGTGGATGTTCAAGAAACGGTAACGTTCTGGTGGAAGGTCTCGTCTGAAGAGAACTATGACTTCTTACAGTTTTACATTGATGGAGAGCTTCAGCACCAGATTAGCGGAGAGGTGGACTGGCAGGAAAAGCAATATATTGTCAGTGGCCAGGGCAGCCACACGCTGAAATGGCGCTATCACAAGGACGACACCGTCTCCAAATATGAAGATTGCGGCTGGGTGGACTACGTGCAGTGGACAGGTTCCCAGGAGCCACCGCCACCACCGCCGCCGGACCCAACAAAATGGGACACGATTACCTACAAATATGACCCGGCCGGCAGGCGTATCAAAAAAGCGGGCAATGGCGAGGCCATCAAGTACTACTATGACGGCGGTCACGTGATTGCTGAATACAGCGGCAGTGGCTACCTCCTGCGCAAATACATCTACGGTCCGCGGGTTGACGAGCCCGTCTGTATGATAGACGTGTCCGATAGTAACGCGAGGTACTACTATCACTTCGATGGTACTGGCAGCGTGGTGGCCTTAAGTGATTCGGCCGGCGATACCGTCCAGACCTACGAGTACTCGGTCTTCGGCCAGGTGGCGGCCGAAGACCCCTGTCATCCCAATCCCTACATGTTCACCGGCCGGCGATTCGATATTGAAACAGGTCTTTACTATTACCGTGCCCGGTACTATAATCCATACATTGGCCGGTTTTTGCAGACCGACCCCGTCGGCTATGCCGACGGCATGAACTGGTATAGGTATTGTGGAAACAACCCTATTGGATGCTGTGATCCATCGGGGCTTCGGACATCGGGGCTTCGGGGGTACAAATTCTCAATCCCAGCGGGATACTTTCCAGGTGCTTCTGGTAAAGCTGCCTACACAATGGTTAATGGATTTCTCAGGGAACAAGGTTTCTACGAGGCTTATCCGGATTGGAAGCTTCAATATGTCACAGCCAGTGATTCTGGGTTGGATGTCACGCTTTATACGGATGTGGCAGACTCGTGTGAGCCTGATTTTAGTATCTTATCAATGCCGATTATGGAAGGCCCAGGTGACCGCTACCCTACGATTGGTTACGTTGACGTATTAACACTTGGTGGTGTTGGGCTTCTTAATGATGACATACTACACGCAATAATAGACCCTGCTATTAATAGGGTGAATGGTTGGGATTTTGGAAATGTATTAGGCCTCTATGATCTGTACAGATTGTATTTCAGATGCGACACTTCATTCTGGTTAACAGTTGAACGATTGAAGCCTCCATTTCAAGTGAAAATGTGGAAATATAAAGGTGCCAGTTATACTTATGACGAGATCAATTTTATTCTTCCTGGTTATGCCGCTCAAAGAGCAGGACTAAGCTTTGAATTTATATACACTTTTTATTTTGGTCGGGAGAATATACAGGAGTTCGCTGATATAGATGGAGACTGGTTTAGGACAACAGAGGAAGTGCAAGGGGGAGCAATATGGTTAGCTTACGGCTATTATGGATTATGATGCTTTACGAACAATAAAAGAAGGTGAAACGTAAAAAATATAAGAGCATAAATGTGTTGGTTACCGTTTTGTCTAGTATAATTTGCTTTTATCAAAGGCTCCACTTAGTGAGGTATATAAGAAATGAAGGGAAATAAACGGATCTTCTCTAGAAGACGTATCATCGTTCTGTCTATCATTTTGCCTGCTGTTTTGATTGCTGGAATTATGTTTGTTGCGCTTTCTCCAGCAGTGCTTTTTTGCTCTTTCGGGGTCTTTCAGATGTTCAAGGAACTCCGAATGCAGAAGCAAGTATTATGTAGAACGGATCATCAGGCCCTTTTGGAAGCATGCAGAGAGCTTTCAAAACAGGTTCTTACTGAAAATCCTGAGATTGAAGATTATATGATAGTGCCTGATTCTCTGTTATCAAAGTACCCTGTGATTCGAGATATTGGAGCACATCAAGTCACCGTAAGCAATATTGGTATAGTGACAATCGCAATGGGTAGTACTATGTGGCATTTCGGTATTTATGCTTATCCTGAGGGTGTTAATCCGTCTTCGTCTGGCTTTCCGCACAAAGAACTTATTCCTGGTTTGTGGTATTATGATGTTAGATACGATAGATATGAGGATTACGACGAGGACATTGAAAGATTGTTGCAAAAAAGGAGAAAATAGGCACAGTCACCAGTAACGGGAATTTGAAAAGCATACTTTTGCCTCCGTTGAGCTCTTGTCATTTTCAACGATGAACAATGACGAATGTTGCCATTCTCTTCTGACCATACGGGGCTCCATTCTCATCGGTCGCTGGGGCGTAATCTCATAAGCTATCTGAATGAGCATCGCCCGATATATTTGAACAAAGGTCACGTATAAGCTCCACAGATCCGAACCAGGATCCAACCAGTCGCGACACATAACGTCCAGGTTAACTGGAGAACCTTAGAGCGAGTGCGATTCATCCCACAGTTAGGTAACTTAGCGCTGTTCTTATCTGTGTACAAATGCTTAAGGAATCCCACTGCCTTTATCACGGTGCTTGCAATCAACAAGATAGGGACAATTACCACGAAACATATGTAAAAAAAGATGTAAATCACACCGCAGCACTGATACCATGTACTGAATGAGCCCGTTCCAGAGAGAATACTCGTGTATTTACGAAACCTTAACAAATGTAGAGCGAGGAAAATCGCAGACAGCAATACGGCACAAGCTATGAACCATTTGCAGGAAAGCCCTGTTGCCGGATTTGACCGAGCGTTAGTTGAGGTATTTGTTTTGACCTCAGGATTGTGTCCAATCTCATTCATTTCCTTGATCTCTTTTCCACTTCATTCCATAGTGGTCCTTGCACCATAGCATACAGAACTACACTGTCTCCAATCGCATTACCAGTGTTGTAAAACAAATGTTCGTTGGATTCGGTCGGAAATCCCAGAAAGTCAAGTGATGTGAGCAGCTTGGTGAAGAAGTCCATGTCGTCAAATGCCCTAGCAGCAACAATAGCCAGTCCGCTGGCGCTGGCACTGGCACCCAAATAAGGGATCACCGGCCCTGAGTCTATGTCTATCTTACTTTCAGACCCTACTGGCCACTCCCGAGAATAGCCGAAGCTGAGAATAGAACCCCCGAGGTTTTTCCGCGCCCGACAGTACTGGTCAATGGCAAAATTTTTGTCGACAATCTGTAGCATGTGGCAAGCCATCCAGATAGTAGACCCTTCAGGACCGGGCGCACATGATGCGGGGGTTCCATCCACACCAAATGCTGAAATGAGGAGACCGGACTCCTTTTCAAGTAACCTTAGTTTGCATTTGTTTACCCACGAGGAAAGAAACAGTGAACGGTCGGTTCCATCCAAAACGTCGGCAATCCGAATAGCAGCAAGGCTTACTGTGTTGCAGAACATCCAACACTCATCAGGATAGCTCTCGGCACACAGTACTGGGCTCTGACGCATACGATAGATCATAAGTTCCACTCGTTTAGACAATAGTGCCTTATAGGAAGGTTTTTCCTCTATCAATCTACGTGCCCCCAGCATCAGAGCAATTTCACTATCGACAAAATGACTTCGCGGTGGTTTTATTACCCACCCCCCACTTTGCCCATAGCGAAGAAGAAAATGCTGAAATCCTTTTTCCTGTTCAAGTCTTAGAGTATTGTCTATGATTGCATCAATAATATCAAAAGCTTGCTGCTTATAGTTAGAATCCTGCAAAATCATATTAGCAAGCGCAAGCACGAAATAGGTACGACTCATGAGGTCCCACTCCGGATTCACGGCCTGCATCTTCTGAAGCTCACGTTGTCGAAGTTCTGGTTTTGTCCATGTGTCCATTTGGCGGGCACTTAGTTTGCGGGTCTTTGAAGGGATATCATTGTCTTTGAGGTACTCACGAACGTCTGGTTTGTAGAAAACATGCATACACGGCAGCCAAACGACCGTAGCGATGAGTAAGGCTAGAAATTTAGGTAAAAGGATTTTTGGTGCTCGTGCTGATACCTTCCTGATGGATCGTCTGTGAGATTCGCTCTTCATTTCAACTTCTCTCTTCGTCTCGCCTGACATAATGACAGTAGCCTAAATACGTATATGTCGTTCCACATAATAATCTAGATGTGTTGTTCCTGCAAGATAAAACATCTGTTACTCACGCACAAGCTACACGGTGACCTCGCATCTAAATCCCGTACAACTATCTGGAGTTATACATTGATAGCGTATGTAAGGACGAGATTAGCGGAGAGGTTGACTGGCAGGAAAAGTCATATATTGTCAGTGGCCAGGGCAGCCATACGCTTAAATGGCGTTATTACAAGGACTTCTCCACCTCCATAGAACCGGATTGTGGCTGGGTAGACTACGTGCAATGGACAGGTACGCCGGATCCACCACCACCGCCGCCGGACCCAACAAAATGGGACGAGACCACCTACAAATATGACCCGGCCGGCAGGCGTATCAAAAAAGCGGGCAATGGCGAGGCCATCAAGTACTACTACGACGGCGACCATGTGATTGCTGAATACGACGGCAATGGCTACCTCTTGCGCAAATACATCTACGGTCCGCGGGTTGACGAGCTTATCTGTATGATAGACGTGTCCGAAAGTAACGCGGTGTACTACTGTCACCTCGATGGTCTGGGCAGCGTGGCGGCCTTAAGTAATTCGGCCGGGGATACCGTCCAGACCTACGAGTACTCGGTCTACGGGCAGGTGGCAGCCGAAGACCCCTGTCATCCCAATCCCTACATGTTCAGCGGCCGGCGATTCGATATTGAAACAGGTCTTTACTATTACCGCGCCCGGTACTATAATCCATATATTGGCCGATTTATGGAGGCCGATCCTTGAGCTTGGCCCATCTTTGGCGGGTCGGTGGGCGATCCTCGAAGGATTTTAGGGACAATATGCAACGCAAATAATGGCACGTAAACGAAAAAAAATCAGGCAGTATCGAGTGCTCGTAAACAGCAAGCCGGCCAAGACAGACAAACGGCCAGTTCTGTGCGAAAGGCATTTCTGGGTATTTGCCTTTGGGGTCATCATCGTTTCCATTGTCACGCGGGTGTTCGATTTTTCCCTTATGCCGCCATCGTATCAGGGGCTCTTCATTACCCGACCGTATTACGGCCTGCATAGCTGGGTCAATGCCAACAGGGCATGGGCTGCCAGAAGCCACGTCAAATACGGCCTGGGCTATACCAAGGGATACCGTACTCTGGTAGTAGGGGACCCACCGCCGGCCCATCCTCAGCGCTACGTCAGCCATCCATCGCTGGAAACCTTGATTACGGCCTTCGGCATGTTCTTATTCGGCACCGGGGAATGGGCGATCCGGCTGTTCGACTTGATCCTGTTCGTACCGGTTCTGCTACTGATATTGCTTTTGTTGCGGAAGTTATATGGGTGTGGTTGTGCGCTCTTGTCGGGTTTGCTGCTGGTTATCTTGCCCCTCTCTGCCTATTTCGGCTTTGAGCCGTTAATGGTTCTGCTGGGTTAATACGGTCTTTCCCACCTGATGGACTACCTGTTCGATGGTATCGTCACTGACTTGCTGGCCAAACAGCCATTCTATCTTTTCAGAACTCTGTTGGAAACTATCGTCCACCGCCAACAGACAGCAGGCTTGGGCTAAGGCTGGACTTAGCTGTTGGCTTCCCAGCCCACTTTGTTGGTCGTATGGGGCCAAAGTAGCCCCAAAGTCATAACAGCGATAGTAAACACGGCTGAGGTTTATCCAGCCTAAAAGACTGTGTATGTCCCGGCGGCGGTGCTGGATAAATCTCATTGCTCTGCCACATTGGCAGGGGATGGAAGTGTCTTGATAACCGTTTCGCTGGCGGTTTACAATTCGTTGTAAGAGCTTATGTCCTAATGGGGTTCCCCAAACGCGAAAAATGCGTTTGGGGGGCCCATGAAAACATGGTAGTCCAGACCACCCGTTCATTTTTGCTAAAGTCGGCACCAAAATTTTTGATTTCTTGTTTTACCAAATCTTCCAGTTGGTCTAAAATGTTCTCATACATTTTTTAGCCCTCCAAAAGTGGTTAACATTTCTCAACGAGTGTAAAGAAAATTTGTTGAGATTTCACCTATTGGAGGGTTATTTTTACCTACAAACTACAGATGCACTTTAAGCTATTTCTTTCACGCAAAAAAAGCTTGAACTTCTCCCCCAACAAAAATATCCTACCTCTATCACTTTTACTAACGTTGAACAAAGTTTGCCTTTAATCTTCTTGCAAAATTGTCCTGTTGGATATAAAGTAACGGGAATTCGTTAGAACGTGTGCTTATTTTAAAATTGGATTCTGCTATGATTGGTACGCCCTACTATGGTCATAGAATCCGAAAAGACAGTTATGTTGTAAACTGCAATGTAATTGCAGTAAAGGTTGTAGCCAAAAACTCAGATGAAGGATGGCCAATTATAACTTGCTTTTTACGTATAGATTTATGAAACCTTGGGAGTGTAGCTCAGGCGGTAGAGCAACGGCCTTTTAAGCCGTAGGCCCTGGGTTCGAGTCCCAGCACTCCCAGTCAAAAACGCGGTTTTTGTGTGGTGTGCAGTTCCCATACGTCATTCATGCGTCATTTCTATAAAGGTTGAAAAACACTTTTCAACTCTTAACCAGCTTCACCTTTTTACAAGCTATGGGTCTCTTTGTACGGTCGAAATAGTAGCTCCACCGCATTTTAGCCCTACCCGACCGCTCCAACTTCTTAACTGCTCGTGAAGTAGCTGAATATTCAGGTTCGGAATCCTTCCAGGAAATACCGGAATCAGGGTAAACACGCTTAGTTAAGTCAGCAAGTGTTATTTCGCCGGATTTCAACACTTCCAGAATTGCTTCTTGTGTCTTGCCTAAGCCTCTACTCATTTTCCAGCTCCGGTTTCAATAACTGTTCTATCACTTCGGCTGCTTTTGTTCTGTAATACGAGTCAACTTCACAATAGTATTTCTGCGTAGTGGCGATGTTTGAATGGCCTGCAAGCTCTTTTGTTACGTGCATCGGTAGCTCATTGGCCCAGTTAGAAATACACGACTTTCGGAGCGTATGAATCGACAGGGTTTCGCCTGGTTGGGCTTTGATTTTAGCCTTTCGCAAGTGCCGCTCAAATTCACGTCCGGCATTATAGTAAGCATCCTGCCACTTCCACGATTGGCGGTGTTTTTGCCAGCGAATAATAATCTTGTCATATTGGTCTTTGCTTAGCACTACATAGGGGCTTTCGGCCTCAGTCTGCTCTAACATATCAAGCGTGGTCTGTGGTAGCGTGATTGTACGCCTCTCGTAATCTTTTAACAAAAACTCCGGCTCTTTATCCGTTCCCGGGCGGTTTTCTAACTCGACTTCGCCACTCAAGAAATTTATATCAGACCATCGCAAAGAAACCGCTTCACTGAATCTAAGGCCGGCTGTATAGCATAGGGCATAAAAAGCCTTCCAGCGTGGATTCGGTGCTGCATCCAGTAAAACCTGATATTCGTCCGGTGTAATTTTATGCCAGGGTGTTGTGCGCAGCTTCGGGCCTTTTATGTGCTTGAACGGATTAAAAGGTATGCTGCCCCATATAACGGCGCTCTTAAACATCGTCTTGCAATGGCGCAGAGTTCGGTGTTTCGTCCAGTCAGAAAGATTATCGCCTTTTAGCGGTTTTAGCTCTGCGATAAAAAGCTCTGCACTATCCGTGCTGACCCTGCGCAAAAGACAGTCCGGTCCAAAGTAGCTTAAAAGTCTCTTTATTGTGTAGTTGTAAAGCTTTCGCGTCTCCGGCCGGTGCGAATTATTGAGCCTGAGCCATTTATCACAAAAGGACTTCATTGTCTCTTTCGATTTGTCTCGCCGTTTGCCTTTTGAGAAATCATTTGCCTGCTCATTTGCGAATCTTTCAGCCTCACATTTGAGCTTAAAAGCCTTCGTGTAGCGCCTCTATTTTTCCGGTCTCGTCCGGCTCGCCAAACCACCGGACTACCCACTTTCGATTCTTGTTCCTCTTGTCTGGATATAATCCCACTTTAGTAATCATAGCTCTGCTCTCCTTTTATAAAAAGAAAAACGGCCAAGCAGGATGAATCCTCTTGGGCAAGAGGGGTGCTGCTCTTTCGAGACAGCAAGCTTGGCCGTTCGATACCTGATTGTATCGCCCAAAAGTTTCATCCTATTGGTCATTGTACCGGAGAACATTTCCAAGTCAAGTCCTTTCCTTACTTTTTTGGTTTTTTTTCGTTAGTTATTTTTTCGAGAAATTCATTAAGAGCTTTTCGGCTATAGAAAAGATGATGGCTTATCTTTGTGGCCTTAAGTAAATTTTTTTCATTTCTGTAATATCTCAATGTGTCCGATGGGTTTTCTAGTTGTAAGGTATCGAGCCGCAGATACCGTATCGCCTCGGCTTCCGTTAAGAGCTCCGGGCAGGGTTCGTACCCGCCGTTTCCATCGGGTAAAACTGCTGGTAAAAATAATGTCCTCGACTCATTGCTCATTTTACCAAACAGCCTCTTTTATGTTGCCTTCGCTGTAATCGCTTGGCTCTACGCTGCAACGAGCGGTCTTGTCTGGACACAAGCGACAAAATCATCTCGCTCTGATTCAAATTCATCGAATTAGCAACAGCCTTAACCATAAAACGCTCAGTGTCAGTAAGCCTGACAATCAAGTTGTGTGTTTTCTTTTGCCTCATAATTACTTCTGTATTTACTCATCTTATTTTTGCGGGAATGATAAACCGAATGTTCGCCTTTTTCAATGATAAATCCTTAACAATAGGAGACTTATAGCTAAGAAAGATAATCGAAAATATAATCGAAATTTCGATTATGTTTTATGAGAAGTATTATACTTTTAACGCTACCACCCGAAGCCAAAGAAAGCAAGCAGATTTCAAATGACCAAATATGTAAAGCAAAGCCAGCAAAGGAATAACAATGTCTAAATCCAATAGTTACCCTGATAAATGGCGCATCTGAATCAGAAAATGTTGATTGTTTTTCTGGTATTACCCCTGTCCGGTACGTATAAGCGGTACGTATCAACGAATTGGCTTCTACAAGCCTCACAATATAAACCTCTCGCACGATCCTGATTACCAGCTAATCGAGCCAACAGTCCAGATACCATTCGGATTGAGTTTGGCCATTGTAGCAGGCTAAACTCGCTCTTAAAAGGGGCTTTACAGAAAATCCTGAGGCGATATAACCCTTTTTTGTTCAAAACTTCCCGAAAATCCGTTTTGCATCCAAGGTGGGGCTGGTTGCTATTTATCGGGTACGCTTTGCATAAATTTTCCTTGACGGGAAAGCAGCTAATTTGGTATAAATATAATTGATTAAGCTTGTGCCAGCGTAGGCTGGTATCTGCGGATTTTGCTCCTCTGACCTGTGGAATCGTTGTAGTTTTTCGATAGAGGAGGAGTTATTGTGCGAGGCATAAATCAGACCTGCAAAGTCAGATGTAAGATTCTTCTGTCTTCTGTTTTCTACCTTCTGTATTCGATGCCTATTGAAAACAACAGGTGTTTTGGCGGGTGGCCAAAGCACAGTCGTTGTTATTGTGACCTTTTTTGAAGAAGGATTATTATGTATCTGCACTTTCCAAAAAATAGTTTGTTAAGCAGCCAGTTTCATTAGTTTATAAAACTGCCGTGCGATTTTTCGGTTTTTACAGCTATGGCCAAAAGATT
>JGI24422J19971_10001977_pt1 | contig 12681 bp, 10 predicted proteins | sample DeeMarSWOR152_54_FD_19971 | JGI IMG/M metagenome (IMG submission 19971) | reverse complement strand
TGAAGTGGTCCCTCAGGGGCCCTGGCGCTGATATCTTACCCCTTAAGATTCTCAATCCGGCCGATGAATCCCCGACAGTTCCGGTCAGATAAATCTTGTCTCCTGGCCGCGCACCTGATCTGTAGAGTACCTGTCCTTCGTTTGCATCGCCCACCACCGAGACATTGATAACTAGTTTGTCCGGGGAGGCAACCGTGTCACCTCCCACGATATCAACCCTGTAGCGGCCACAGATATCCTTCATGCCTCGGTAGAGCTCTTGGAGTTCCTCTATCTCCCTCTCAGCAGGGATGGCCACTGAGATGAGCGCTACCAGAGGTCTCCCACCCATAGCGGCAATGTCGCTCAGATTCACTGCTATTGCCTTCCCTCCGAGCTGATGGGGGGTTATGGTATCCCGCACGAAGTGGATATCCTCAACGAGCATGTCAGTAGTGAGGAGTAGAACTCGGTCACCGGAGGAACGAAACACGGCACAATCGTCGCCAATACCCTTGATGACCTCATCCAATGTGGTGAGGCAATCCTTCCTAATGGATTCTATGAACCCGAATTCTCCAATGTCGCTCAGTTTCACCGCTAGGCTCCTTCGCCCTACTCAAAGTATGAACTACTAACGAGTTCTCCACAGCATTTGAAAAAGACCGGGGGGAGGTCCTGGGATGTTTGTTCCCTGGTATCTGCCAACTCCGCTCACCGCTCCCCCGGAGCTGATTATCCCTGCAGTATGACCGCCACGGGTAATAACCCTCACACCTGAGGGGATGGAACCCCCTTCGATAATCTGATAGGTATCCTTAACGTCTCTGTCAGTGCTATTTTCCTCACTAAGATCGAACACAGAGGTTCCCCAACAATAGTTGAGAGCGTAGATAAAGGCATTGCCGGTGGGATTGCAGGGATCGTCGAAGACGGGTTGATAGCTCGTGAAATAGACGTTTCTGAAAAATAGTGTCGGCTGGCTTAACACCTGTTCCCCTTGGTGGCTAATGGTTTCATCGGCGCAATTCCCTTGCTTATCCAGAACTTTGTAGAAGCCCCTGCACGGGGACCCCGGGACGAGATTGCTGAGAATGGCCTTTAGATCCTCCCTTCTGACTGCATCATCGTCATATGGTGGGTTGAGCTCTAAGACTCCATCACCATCTGCATCTGCCTGGTCATCGAGCTCATTGCAGGTGAGATTCATCAGGTCTGTTTCCTTGGTAAGGCTATCGTAGTCTGCAACCACATAGAATCGATTGGAGATCATCGAGTAGCGGGGATGGGCTCGGTCGCCGGTACCAAAGTACAGAACTGGTCGTTTTGTCCAGCACGTTCCGGTAAAGGATACGTCGGGAGAGTAAAAGGTCTTTCTCCCCTGATCGGCAACATTATCCTTGGCACCTGCTATGTTGGTGCCACCGCTCGGTAGATCAGATCCAGGGTTTGATTTGAAAATGAGCTTGACCTTCCATCTTGTGGCAGGGGAGGGGTCAAAGTAATCGTAGGTAATCTTCCAAATCTGACCGTAGATATCGGCGGAATATATCACGAGTTTCTCTTTAGATAGTGCAATGACCGACGGATCGGCTGGGAAACAGTACCTCATATCAGCGTATGTTTGCTCCGTTCCACTGGTTACATCGGAGACGCCATATGTGGCACTGAACACGAGGCTCCCATCGGCCGCATCTACGACAAATATCCCTCTACCCATGGTATCTGTGNCGGGGTTGCATGTGTCATAGCTGGCCGTTCCGCCCGGGGTGTCCGTGTATGACTCACCAGCAGCTCCGTCCCATTTTCCGTTTTCATTGACATCCAAAAACTCCTCAGGAAACCCATCCTCCAGCGGGTCATAGCCCCCGGCGAATACGACAACATCCTTGAAGTCACCCTCCCCAAACCCGCTCGAAACCCTGATACGGGCAAAGGAGGGCTTGTTCCAGGTCTGGCCGAGTTCCTCAACCTCGCCTTTTCCGCCTTTAATGTGCCATTTGACGGTCCATTCGCTCGGGTCTGGGTTGGTCACATCCAGCGCCCAGTAGCTCCTGCCACCCCTTCGTTCCCCAAACACGAGGATCTTCTCAAAGTAGCCGCCATTTTTGGTTTGCGTCCGCAAGAGGTTACACGAGCCGTCAACCATATAGCTGTGGGTATCGGCGCTGGCGAATTCTTTGAGCCGGGGCAAAAGATCTGAGGGCACAAAGGCGAAAATCTCGCTTCCTGCCGCATACGTTCTTCCGTTTATGTCGGAGCCATCCTGATCGGTAAAGAAATGGACCATCCCGTCATTGGCGGCAACGGCAATGTATCGGTACTCCAGTTGACCATTTGGGTCGAAGTAATCGATGATCATCGGTTCGGAATGAATTATGTCACCGAGGATCCACGGTCTTTTTGCAACCGGATCCCCGCTCGGCAAGGCGTCGTAAGTATAGCCATACATGAAGTTGATGATCTTATTCCTCGTCGCATTATCCGAAACATCAAGGTCGGATTTTGAGATATTAGCCTTGGCGAAGTCCCTGATAGATTCGTCCTCTTCGTCATAGAAGCGAATCGTCCTGAAGTCATAATACGGTCCCGCAGATGGCACACTAACGGAATCTGCTCCCGGCACTGATTTCTTTAACAACTCGCCGACGCCCCCCTTATTTACCTGGCCCCCATCAGGTGCAGTTGACCAGTATGAGGTGCTGCCGGCCTTGATTATGCCGTCGCACTTAACCGCAATATCGCCGTTTCGGTCAATCACCGTCCACTCAGGTTCAACCCTTCCGCAGTCGGTTCTTGGTAGAAAATCGAGCCCGTATTTCTTGAGGTTTCCCTGCCAGTAGTCAGTATCGGTTGGCTTGAAATAGGCTAGGTAAACCTTATCGCCGCTCTGTGTTCTGTTTGCCTCATCAACGGATACCACGGGCGCTACGTGGGATACGCCCCGGCCCAGGATGTCTGCAAAAGATTGGTTCAGCTGTTGCTCAAGTTTTAGGGGGTTTACCACGTAAAAGTAGGTATCGGGGACACCATTTCCGTCTTCGTCCCACTCGCTCTCTAGGTCGGGCCTATTGTTGCTGTTGAGGTCGTTAAATCCTCCCCATTTGGCCGCGTACCAGAGGGGATTCTTCAAAAAGGTGGCGGCCGGAGACGAACCAGGCTTGAAGACCCTGGAGGTGCTCTTTGGCAAGGGGGCATCATCCTGCCAGTTTTTGTCACTTACTCCCTTATTGGGTTCGCACCCCGGCGGGGTATCAAGGTAATAATCGGGGTCCTCATCTTCCTCGTAGTTGGTGCTTCTGACCTCTAGGTAGATGCCGTCAGCGGTTGTGCCCGAGATAACATATCCCAGATGCTGCTTGGTGCTTCCCCCATCATAATCGACGCACTCAACGCTCACTCTCACGGTCTTGTCAGCCTGCACCTCATACTCATAGATTACCAGTGCATCCATATCATGATCCGCGCCCTGTTCAGCGTGCTCGAAATTGACCCGAAACCTTCCAAAGGTGGCGGTGATGGTTTCCACGTAGAAGTCTGCAATGGTGCAGGTCGGTTGAAAGTCGTCTCGCGCTGGGGTGACCCCACCACCACCAGATGATTCTATGGACTTGGCAAAGGGAACCAAGGTGATCGTCTGGTCTCCCACCGGTATTTCTATTCGGGGCAGTGGTGACGACAGGGCTATGGCATAGGTGAGAACCTTTTGATCGTCGTCTACGAGGTGGAGATCCGTTTTGCGGCCATAATGGGCAACAGCCGCAGCGTAGTAGCTCCCCTGCTTGGTAGGTTCCTCGGGACACAGTCCACGGATGTCCGCTAGGCTGGCAACCGATTTAGGCGAACACGCAGTATCGAAAATACTTCCACTTTGCCCGATGAAGTACAAGCCCGATATACCCTCTTCAGAGGATATCGCGTCAGCAAGAAACTCAACGTTCATGCTCCCCAGGCTGCTGCTGACCATACCGAAAGCGCTGCCAGGCAGTTGATCCGAATCGAACGATGGATTTATATCGCTGATAACGAGCAGAAACGGTTTAGCACAGTAGTCGTAGGTTACATAGGGGTCCTCCCAACTCGGGGAGGGGAGGCCCAACTTCTCGTCATCGCTAGAGCCCATGGCGTTTGTGAAATCACTGGTCGGCGCTGATTCTCCGCCAAAATACCGCAACGCCTCGTACATCATCTCACCGATGGGGTTTCCCCACATCCTGCACTCGCCCTCCTCTATGGGTCTGCTGTAGATCCAACCACAATCGTCGTTGTGCGTAAACTCTGAGTAGTCAAAGCCCGTGAACCGGAGCCTGTCGATAGTCTTGATAATACCAACCGTAGAGGTAAACTCTCCTGTTTGGGGATCGATTTCATCTGTGATGGGACCGATATTCTTCCTGAGCCGGCCGCCTGAGAGGTTATTGTCATAGGAGCCGGTGAATAAGCCGAAGTACATTCGTCCCGATTCGCCATATTGTTGCAGGATCCCAATGGGCTTGTAAGCTCCGGAGGGATACTGCTTGCAGCTAGGCTCGGGCNGTTATTGTCATAGGAGCCGGTGAATAAGCCGAAGTACATTCGTCCCGATTCGCCATATTGTTGCAGGATCCCAATGGGCTTATAAGCTCCGGAGGGATACTGCTTGCAGCTAGGCTCGGGCATAGAGGCATCGGCAACTAACACCCTGACCACGTAATCGGAGGGTGAAACCGTTGGTCCGGTAGATCCATGGACCACCTTGTTACCTGCAACCGGCCGCTCAATAGACACCCACTCCCAGATGTGATGCGTCTCATTGAGCAAGACCCTCAGCAGTGGCGGGTCATCCTCGGAGACGGGGGTTGTTGATGCAAACAGGTGTCTCGTACCCGGCTTGGGTTGGGCAAAGGGAGTGTAGTCGCTAATGTCATATCCGTCGGTATCGGGGTCAGTGTATTCCTTGCCCCAACTGTGCGCGTCTTGGGGGATGTAGGCCCTCTCCAGAACCGTTTCCGTTGCCGTATCAGTTGACCTGTAACCCCCGTACAGCACCTTTCGCAGGCAATCCATTCGGGACATGGCGAGATAGTTAAGGAAATCGCCGCTCCACGCGCCTGAGCACTTCTTGTCGGGCGTAGTTGAAGACGGCTCAAATCGCCTGCCCGTCGTGTTATAGCTATAACACTTGTGGCAGTCGAAATAGCCATAGTAGTCAATATCGGGATTGTACTTAATGTCAAGCTCCCCATTCCCATTCAGGTCGGATGCATCGTTATAGGCCTCATAATACAACTTGTGATTCCTGGCCATGACCAGCATCACGAGCGGAGGAACTTCGGCAGTATATACCTGGTCATCACCTGCAGCGGCCAGGGCTCCTGACGCCGCACTCATCAGCCAGGCCACTGCTAAAACGCTGCGGAACAGTGCTACCGTTGCAGTTTTCCTGATCACAGTACACATATCAATTCCTTTTTAGCCGTGCCCCTAACGTAGAATCTTAGGATTTTGTCGTCCTGCCTACCTTGTTGTCTCCCCTGCTGTCAGCGGGCCTTTGGACCTATCCTGTAGTGCCTGGTGTCTATGGCGACATTTTCAGTGGTAGCTGCGATAAAATAATCATAGCGGCTGAAATGGATTGCTGAGTAGCCCGCTGGTGGAGGAAAAACCCCCAGGTACTCTATGGCAAAATCGTATGGTTTTCCATTTACCTCATGGGGAGGGCCTGGCAGGGATGTGCTATTCTGTGTGGCAAGTACTGCCGGGGTGTTTAAATCCAATACCGGATAGTTTCCCCTCCCTATCTCTGCTGCTTCTCTGTGTATCGCACCTTCGGACACATAAAAGCCCTGTTTGTAGGGTATTTCATTGGCTGCAATCCGTATATCTACCGTGGCCGTCCTAGTGGCAATAATTCCTAGGAGCGTAAGCACAACCAGGAGCATAAGGGCAACTGCAGTAACGTTCCCACGGTCACCGTAGTCGTCAGATGGTATCGTGAACATTGGACCTCCTAAACCTACAGCGCCTTAATACACGATAGAGATACGTGGTGGCGATCATGATCCCAGCGGACGGTCACCATAATTGTCTTGGTATTGGGAATTGGCACATTGTCATGCACCACCCAAATGCGATGGTAGATGCCGCCGGGCCGACCGGCTTCATCAATACTGACCTGCTCATGTTTTCCGCCGCTCAGGTCTGCATGGGCGTATTGCTTGTGCAGCAGATCCTCCATTTTTTCCTCGGCTAGTGCAAGGGCAGCAGTCGTATTCCCGCTCATGTAGTTTCCCCGGATGGCCGAAACTTGCATCCTGGCGACCCCCAGGAGGCCTACGGTGAGGATCGTGATGGCGATGAGGAGCTCAAGTATCGTAAAACCGTTGTGCTTAATCCGCATTGTCATCCTTGAAAATGCCGTAGCGATTTTCTCATCGTGGTAAGCCAATATTTCTCGTTTCGACAACTGATATAAGCGGTTTTCTTCGGTATCCGTCATTAAAGGGACCAATGTTAGCGCCGCCCATGACATAGGTACGGGTATCCGTATAACGCCTGAAAGCTTGTGCCGTTCTGGCCAGTATGCAAATCTCTACTGCTCTAACATTTGACCCATTGGCAGCGGAAGGGTTGTTTGGTTCGCCAACCCATGTGCCGTCGTCAAGAAGATATCGAAACTGAAGATTATCGATGTTCTCTGCAATGACCTGGGAACCCTCATTGTTACCAAGGTTTTTCCGTCGCAGGCAGGGGTTACGAGGATCATCATCCACAAAGTAAATTACCACATCTGCCCTGAAGATCAGATCGCCCGCACCGTAAGTCCTTTGCAGTTCCTTGCCGGGACTGAGCTTCATGGGGCCAGAGTCCTCCTCCACTCGAAAGAAGTCAGCTCCGGATAAGTCATTCTTTACCAACAACGCGCATTTGTCCTTTTTCAGATCGCCCACATCCCGCAGCGACTCGGCTACCGTGTCTCCTGTGGCAGTCTCTCCTGCGGCAAGCGATCTGCCCTCATCGCTGGCCTTCGCTATGACAATCACGTCGGTACCATTCTTTATCTTATCCTTATTGGCGGGTGAGTCATCAATATTATCGTGGGCATAGATGAGGGGCCTGATGGTTTCGTCGTCTGTTCCATCCGGATCACTGGACCCAGTCAATCCATCCCAATCCATGGCGAACTCGCTGGTATCAAAATTGGTATAGTAGCCGGCCATTTGTGTATCCCTTGTTATCATGATCATGGCCGCCCTCAGATTTTGCTGCATTGTGGAGATTTGATCCTGCGTAAGGTAGGAGTCCTGCTGGGACTTAAAGGTGAGGAATATGGCGCCGAGTATTACCAAAGACAGCGCCAGCGCAACCAGAAGCTCAACGAGGGTAAAGGCCTGTTCGTTTATGCCTTTTGATCTGCACGGTCGTGTCATGGCTAAAGGCGAGCTTTAACAGTTCTGGATCTTAACGTGAGCGGAATTATGCGCACGTTCCTGTTACTCCCAGGCAGAGCCGGTCCATTTTCGCAATAGGATTACCCCACTGGTCCGTGATCCAACGCCATAAGTAGTCGTTTTCTTGGTGTTTTCAAGATAAACGTAGCCCCCCTTACACGTTCCCCTGGGGTTAAACACGGCCACGTCACCCCCGTATGTTATGTCATCGGCTGGCGCGGTGCCCGTGCCCGGATTCGGTATGTCGTCGGTTGCGGATCCATGGCCATAACCAACTCCGCTCTTGTAATCGAAGAGGCTCACGGTTTTTTCAATGGCCTCATTACCGTCGTTCCAGCTACCGTCTCCCCCATCATCGGAGCAGACGGAGTAGCTGTTTGCGCTAGCATCAAACACAACGGCCCAATTGTTGTTGCTTTTCAGTGCCCCCATCTTGGCGAGTTGCATATTTGAGTAAAGGTCTCTGGCCGCACCTTTGAGCCTGTAATCGGGAAGCCACCTGATGAACCCTGGAACGGCAATAGAGGCGGCAATACCCAGTATGACAAAGGTAAGGATAAGTTCAAAGAGGCTAAATCCGCCTTTTCTGCTCATGTGGAAATGTGAGGTAATGCTTTGAGTTCGGCAGAAAACTGAGACCCAAGCCGGACTCACTCATGGGTTGCGAAAAAAAGAGGCNCAAGACCTTTACTATTGCAAAAAAACCCTACAAGGTCAAGCTCATCCTAAAAGCGGAACGCGAGGCTCTGTAAGGTATCTTCTTGATTCTCCGCTGNTTATTCAGTATANTANTNNGTTTTAGAAGGGAAGATTTCGTTGTTTATTAGCTTCGAAGGCATAGATGGGTGCGGGAAATCAACGCAGGTTTCCCGGTTTGCGGCAACCCTCAGGTCAAGGGGGATAAGGGTACTTGTCACCCGGGAGCCGGGGGGAACGAAGATTGGCAAGGGTATCAGGGATATTCTGCTCCGCGCCGAGAATATCCATTTGGCGCCATTAGCTGAGCTGTTCCTGTATGCAGCTGATCGGGCCCAACATGTAGCTGAGGTTATCAGGCCGGCACTGGAAGCCAAAAAATGGGTTGTGTGTGATCGGTTTTTTGATGCAACCACGGTGTATCAGGGCCTGTCACTGGAGGGCTATGACAGGCTCATTGAGGCAGTTAACCGGGAGATAACCCTGGGGTGCCAGCCGGATCTTACGTTTCTGCTCGACTGCCCAGCCGAGGTGGGACTGGAAAGGATAGCAACACGGCACCGCCGGCGAAAGGACAGGGATAGATTTGAAAGAAAGGCACTCGATTTCCATATCAAGGTGCGATATGGATACCTGACCTTGGCCAACAGGTATAAGGATAGATTCAGGATTATAGATAGCACCGTAGCTGCTGACCGAGTGGAGAAGAGGATCAGGGAAATCATCGATCCCTATCTTCCGAGCAAGCCGTAGAGGCAGGTTGTTAGTGAGGGGAGCATAGTATTTGTTTGCAGTGGAGGTACCAGCAGAGGGAGCAAAAGACCTCAAAGCCCTTAACAGCATTGTAAACTATTTGATGCGCTAGGTATTGTATTGGTTGCCGAGGTTGCCCTTGAGGCGTCCGACGTTTAAGGAAATAATTGGGCAGGAAAAGGCGGTAGGTTTTCTGCGCCAGGTGATCGCCAACGACAAGGTCGCCTCTGCCTACCTGTTCACCGGCATTCACGGAGTTGGCAAGACCACCACGGCCCTTGCTTTTGCCGTGCTACTCAACTGCACGGATCCGGTTGATGGAGATGGATGTGGGCAATGCCAGTCCTGCAGGAGGGTAAGCGATGGAAACCATCCGGATATCATGGTCATAGCACCTGATCCTGATAGGAAGGCCATCCGTATCAATCAGATCAGGGAGATCGAGAGGCGTCTGGCCTTTGCCCCGTTTCAGGGGAGGTACCGGGTAACAATCATGGATCCTGCTGAACAGATGACCACCGAGGCGGCCAACGCATTCCTGAAGACCCTGGAGGAGCCGCCGCCCGGTAATGTTTTCATCCTCAATGTGTTAGATCCGGGGGAATTGCCTCCAACCATTGTCTCGCGGTGTCAAAGGGTTCCCTTCAGGCCACTACCTACTGAGGCGATCGAAAACTGGCTCGTGCAAGAGCGTGCCATGGACGGGGAAGGGGCAAAGATCGTGGCGAGACTCTCGGAGGGAAGCCTTGGAAAGGCAATCAGAATGGCCGAGGGCGACCTCCTGGTTGCTCGCGTGGGGTGGATAGAAATGCTGCATAGTGCTATTAAGGGCCCTCCGGATGCCGTGCTTGACGCCGCTCAGAAGCTCTCAGAGCTCGGAAAAAAGGCAGGTTCAAGCAAGGCCTTTTCAGAGGACAGAATAGCCGTGATGTTAGGGATATGGAAGAGCTGGTACAGGGATTTGGTGCTTGTGAAGCTGGAGGACGCCGCAGGGCTCATTGTGAATACCGATATGATTGGTCATCTCAGGGAGGCATCCGAAGGTTACACTACTGAGGGGCTGGTACAGTCGCTCGGGGTTATTGCGAGAGCCGAACATGATCTGATGGATAACAAGAACGCGCTCATTCTCATTGAGCAGTCTCTGTTTGGTCTGAAGAGGGTCGCGAACTATGAATAGTGAGAATAAGAGTGGACCCAAGAAGATTGTGAGCGTCAGGTTCAGAACCGACGGAAAATGCTACGAATTCTATACGGGCAGTTTTTTCCTCCAGGAGGGAGACCAGGTCATTGTAGAGACAAAAAAGGGTCAGGAGCTGGGAACGGTCGTGAGTAAGCCCAGGCTCAGGGATGCCTCCATGCCGAGCAGGCCAATAAAGACGATATTTCGTCTGGCCACAGAAGAGGATATTGAGCAGAAAAAGGCAAATGAAGAGACTGAAGCGGAGGCAATGCAGTTCTGCAAGGAGCTGATAGAGAATAAGAAATTACCCATGAACCTGATCGCAGTGGAGGTTACCTTTGACGGGAACAAAATGACGTTTTTCTATACGTCCACAACAAGGGTCGATTTCAGGGAGCTGGTCAAGGATCTGGTGAACAAGTTCCATACCCATGTTGAGATGAGACAGATTGGCACCAGAGACCTGGCCCGGATGTTGAGTGGACTCGGCCATTGTGGTCGGGAGCTCTGCTGTAATGTGTTTCTCTCGAACTTTGAGCCAATCTCCATAAGAATGGCCAAGGAGCAAGAGCTCTCGCTGAACCCGTCTAAGATATCCGGTATTTGTGGGAGGCTTATGTGCTGCCTTTCCTTTGAGTACGACGAATATCAGAAAACGAAAAAACCACGGGCAACAGATGAAAAAGAGTAGCCGGAAGGCATTCTACATAACCACCCCCATCTACTATGTAAATGCAGAACCACACCTGGGACATGCATACACCACCATTGTGGCCGATGTAATTGCTCGATTCTATCGGTTAGCCGGGTATGACACCTTTTTCCTGACGGGCACAGATGAGCACGGCGACAAGGTGGTTGAGGCGGCAACCAAGGCAGGTGAAGATGTCAAAGCATATGTGGACAGGATAGCCGCGAGCTTTCGAGAGGCCTGGCCTAAGCTTGATATCACTCATGACTATTTCATACGGACCACGGACAACAACCATGAGCATACGGTGGAGGAGATCCTCACTCGTGTTTACGACAGGGGGGATATCTACTTCAGCGAGTATGAGGGAAAATACTGTGTGGGGTGCGAGCGTTTCTATACGGACACGGAACTGAAGGACGACCGGTGCCCCATTCATTTGACTGAACTAAAAATCATTAGGGAGGAGAACTACTTCTTTAGGATGAGCAAGTATCAGGAGTGGCTCATCGATTATATCAACGAGCACCCCACCTTCATAAGGCCCGAGCGGTACCGAAACGAGGTTCTAGCTTTCCTGCGGGAGCCCCTCGAAGATCTGTGCATATCAAGGCCAAAAAGGAGGTTGTCGTGGGGAATCCCCCTTCCCTTTGATAACAACTATGTGACCTATGTGTGGTTTGATGCCCTCATTAACTATATATCGGGCCTCAGCTACCCGGACGGCGAGCTGTTTAAGAGGTTTTGGCCCGTTGCCCAGCACATTATCGCCAAGGATATCCTCAAGCCCCATGCCATATTCTGGCCGTGCATGCTTAAGGCGGCCGGTATTGAGCCTTACCGGCATCTCAACGTCCACGGCTATTGGAATATAGCGGCAGGCAAGATGTCAAAGAGCATGGGTAATATCGTGAGGCCCATGGACATGGCCGGCGAGTATGGCCTCGACGCCTTCAGGTACTTTTTGCTCAGAGACATGGTCTTTGGCCTCGACTCCGACTTCACCGAGGAGTCATTGGTCAGGAGGCTGAACTCAGACCTGGCAAACGACCTGGGCAACCTGGTGAGCAGAAGTACAACGATGATCGTCAAATACTGTGACGGCGTTGTTCCCGCACCGGCAGAGGTAGGGGAGGAAGACCGGGCAATCAGGGAGGCAGTTCCCAGGGTCATCGAAGAATACGAGGCCCTGATGAAAGAATTTACCTTTCACAAGGCCTTAATGGCCGTTTGGGAGCTGGTTGGAAAGGCCAACAAGTACATCGACACCACAAAACCGTGGGTGCTGGCCGAATCCGATCAGGACCGTTTGGGCACGGTGCTCGACACCATTGTCGGGGTGATTCAAACCGTTTCGGTGCTCATCTGGCCGTTTATGCCTCGGACCGCAGAGAAGATACAGCGCCAGCTAGGCTTAGAGGTAGTGGGAAAGGAGCTGGGCTTCGATAGCGTCAGGGAGTGGAGCAAAACCAAGCGGGTTTCTCCTGTCACCAAGGGGCCGCCCCTTTTTCCCAGGGTTACTGTTGAGAGGGAGGAGCCGGTTGTGCCAACACCCGAACTGGTAGACCTCAACGACTTTCAGGGATTGGATCTGCGGGTCGGGATCATTAGGCGAGCAGAACCTGTTCGCGGTTCCGACAGACTACTCAAGCTCACCGTTGATATCGGAGAGGAGAGAACGATCGTGGCCGGGCTTGCCCCCCACTACGATATCGATGAGCTCAACAATAAGCAGGTCATCGTGCTCGCAAACCTCAAGCCCATCAAACTTAAGGGGATCGAATCGCAAGGAATGATCCTGGCTGCAGAAGATGAACAGGGGGTTCACCTCGTCGTCACCGACGCGGAAACTAAACCGGGAAGCGTTATCAAATAAGGTGCCCTGAAGTTTGTGAAAGGTAACTCTGCATCAAAGATGCCGGGTAAGGCTCTGGCATGGTCATGAGGAC
>JGI24422J19971_10001976_pt1 | contig 12685 bp, 11 predicted proteins | sample DeeMarSWOR152_54_FD_19971 | JGI IMG/M metagenome (IMG submission 19971) | reverse complement strand
TGCCACGAGCGTTTCAATCCGAGAGTAAACTTGGCTTAGCCCCTCTGCAACCTGTTCAATCTGCCTGCTATGGACGTATCGTGCAATCTGGACAATTTCTTGCTCAGCTAACATTTCAACGTCGGCGCAAACAACTCGAGCAAGCCGCGCCATGGCTTCCCGTCTCGTTTTTCCTCGCCCATCCGCCGTTTCCGTTGTATACTCCTCTTCCATTATGTTACCTAAGATCAAATGGACATCGCCAGATTGGGCAAACAGTTCTGATGAAACCCGAACAGCGCCTTCTTTGAGGGGAACAAAACTCACGATTGCGGCGACATTCGTTCGCAAACTTCCAGTGTACACAAGCTCGCCATTCTTGAGCTTCTCCAAATCAGTTTTGCCCGCCGCTACGATGCGCCCGTCAACCACGGGGATTATGCTGGTGCTCGTGCTTCCAACATCAATTATGACGCAGTTTTTGATTAGCTGAGAAACTAGCCAGCCCGTTGCTGCCCAATTCGCTGCGGCTACCCGTAGCGGTTCTGATTTAGCAGACTCTATGGGTCTTAACATTGCGTCAACATCCAAAACGAAAACTGGTACGCCAGTGAAAACTTGCGTCGCACACGTTAGGACGTGGTTAACGCCTTTCTGCTTCGTTTCATACGCATCAGACAATTCAGCAGTCAAAGTTAAGCCCACGCAGTCAAGCTTAGATGTACCGCTTAGTCTTTCTTTCAGAGTTAAAAGCACGTTGGCGAGTTTGTCTGGGCCTTTCCAGACCGGGAAATACTCGATCGCAGTCTTAAGTTCTTCAACGGAACCACTCTTAGTGCGTATAAAAGCTGCTTTGGTGTTTGCGCCTCCGATATCCCAGCCAATAACAGTTACCAACGCTATCTACCTCTGCTCATAGTGCTTAAGACGCGCTTTTTAGCTTCGCGTAATCTTGCCCTTGCCGCNTTTACCGTGGCCCCGTGAGATGAAACAAGTGCACAGGCAGTGCCACTGCTTGAAACGGGGAAAGGTGGAGAGACAACTTCGTTCATCTCGCAAGTTTTTTGAAGAGCATCAATCATCGGCAGAGGCGTCTCTATTTTTGAAAAGTACGAGTAATCACAACTTTGAATGTTCGTTGGAAGCTCGCGCTTTAAAACAGCGTTTACAATGGCTTGTGCAGGGTTAAAGTTGACAACTCTCCTTAACCCGATATANGACGTAGTTAGTCTTGGGTTAACCTCTATCGCCACAGCTTCCTCTTCCGTCAAAACTAAATCCACTCCAACGTATCCTCTGAGGTCTTGGAAAGATTTAACAATTTTTTCCGCCACTGCAAATGCTCTAGGCCGCAACGGCTGGTCAAACGGAACTAAGCCTCCGCTATAACTTGAAATTGCCTCTGCCTCTCCAATGGTGACATCTTGACGGTTCAAGCTTATAGACACAGCCTCGCTGCCTGTAGAGACTAAGCTGACGCTGGCAGCGGCGCCCTTGATTAATTCTTGAGCCAAAAAAAACTTGCTTGGTGATTCTCTTTTAATCTTGCCAACCGCGCCAGCTACTTGATTCTCATTTTTGACAACGCTTAATCCGCAACAGCCAACGTCATTCGAAGGCTTGAATATCAAAGGGAAATTCAACTTGGCATGGATGGCCCGTTTGATTTCTTCTACGCCATCAGCCACGCTGAACATTATTGTCTCAGGCGTAGGCACCCCCAGTTTCTTCAAAGACGCTTGGAGAACGACTTTATCAACAACTTTTCCGATAGTACTGGCGGGGCAGTTCAGCGATGCTACACCTGTATGTTCCACGCTTTCCACAAGCGACTGCAATGCGCCTTCAGTTTCCGGAGCAATTACGTGGGCAGCATCAGCTGATGCTGAGACTTTGCGGATAGCCACTTGAACCTCTCGCGAAGAAAAAACAGGCACTATGAAATCAGCACCTAGGGGAGGATTCAACCTTGCAAGTCGCGAATCAAGCGTAGTGGTAATATAGTGCCCAGCGGCCTTAAAATCCGAAATCAACGTTCGCAGCATGCCGAATCCTTCGCTTAAGACGCCGCCTGGAATTGGCTCATTAGCAAAGCCGCCGCCGGAAACATGCTCGTAAATCAGAAGCCTCAAAGGCTCTTCTCACCTAGCGCGCGCGAGCAAAGTGCATATTTTGGTGAAGGAAAAATGCGCAGATTCTCGCAGGACAACTTCAGGGATGCTGGCGTTAGCCATATTTTTCGCAGCCAACAGCGCCAGCAGATTTGCTTCTGTGCCGCCTGAGACGAGGAATCCAACGCTGCTTGGACCATTAAGAAGCGCCGCGAGTTTTTGGATAACTTCTTTTTCCAACCTTAGGCTCCTAGGAAACAGTCCTGAATCCCCTAGATTCGAGCTTAAAAACAAGCTGTGAGCAATTTTCGCCGCGCGATGAGGAGCAGTGCACATTGAGAACAAGATTCCGCCGTCCTCATACCGTAAATCTTGTTCCCAAAACTTCCTCAGTTCTGCCAACACTGTCTTTCTGCTCAGCCCCCTATCTCGCATCACCAAGACTCCTTAGCCTTGAATGCTGCTTGTTCTTCTGCGCTCTTAACGACTTCAAAGAGCTCTCGTACTTTCTCTCTGGTAATTCGACCGTTAATTCTATCGCTGCGGGTGCAAGCGGCACCTCTCAATCCTACCACGTCAGCACCTAAAGCGTGAACCGCAGGCAAGTCTTCCTTCTTTAATGAGCCAGCCAATGCTACATCTAAACCGTAATTGTGCGCTGCGTCGACGAAGCTTCTAAGCTGGTCCATTGTGAGGAAGGCGAATAGGCTTTTCCCATCTTTAATTGCCGTGTCGATCATAGCTATGTCCGCTTGAGCTTTGTGGGCTATTTCAGGCACAAGCAAAGGACTGACCGCGCCTATTCTATCTGCGTCGGCGTATCCTGTGACAACCACTCTAATTGAAGGGTTACACTCTTTGGAGGCTTTCACGATTTGTTGCATTAGGTACACGGCTTCTTCAGGCGTCTTCAACCCATAAAGTCCCGCTTTGATGTAATTGACGCCTGTTGTTGCCGCGCCCAGAGCAGCCAGCGACATGGCACCAGGAAGGTTGGGCACTTCGCCGAGAGTGCAGCTTACCTCAACGTTTTCTGGGATAACCTCGCGGATTCGCTTTATTATCCATGGAAAATTGGCGCCTAGCGCCCCTTCCTTCGGGTTTTTAACATCTATAATATCGGCGCCTCCAGCGAGGGCTTCCACCGCCTCTTTTTCGTTTGTTGGGCTTATTAGCAGTTTCAATTTGATCATATTGATGCGGAATTCCTATGCCTTTAAAGTTTTTGCCGCAGGCACTAATCTAAAGATTCTGCTGCACTCAAAATCGTCTGACTAATGAGTAAGCTTTTCTTTCGGTTAGCCGTTATTGCAGAGCAGAGGAGAACAAAGTGAAGATAATACCTGTAATTGATGTTCTCGGGGGCAGGGTAGTTCACGCTGTCCGAGGCAGAAGAAAAGAGTACCAACCGCTCAAGAGCATCTTATGCACCTCTACAGATCCTGTGGACGTTGCCGCAGCACTTAAGGCGCTTGGTTTCGGTGAGCTTTACGTGGCGGATCTAGACGCAATTACACGTGGTCAAGAAAATTTCTCGGTTTTCCAGAATATCGCAGATAAGACGTGTCTTGAGCTGATGGTTGACGCTGGAATAGACGACCTCAAAAAAGCAGAAAGCGTGCTGGAAAGTCACGTTTCAAAGGTTATTATCGGAACAGAAACCTTACCGAGCGCCAGCCTTGTTGCCGAGGCGGTCGAACTTTTCGGAAGCGAGAAGATAATGGTTAGCCTCGACTTGATGGGTAACTCGGTGATCAGCGGGTTTGAGCTTGGCGCGCTTAAGGAACCTATGGCGCTTTTGCGCAAGTTTCAGGAAGCGGGTGTTTCACAGATTATTGTGTTGGACCTAGCTAGAGTTGGTAGCGGAGAAGGAGTAAACATTTCTTTCATAAAAGAAATAGCAAGGAACATCAAGGCTAAAGTGTTCGTCGGTGGGGGAGTACGAGGCATTAAGGATTTGGTGGAGCTTAAAACCCTCGGCGTTTTCGGAGTCTTGGTGGCTACTGCATTGCATTCAGGAAAAATCTCGCCGCAAGAACTGAAGCAGGCTGGGTTGCTTTAGTAAACTGAATAAATCGTACCATGCAACAGATTTGCATAAGGCTTTTCCTTTTTTGTGGTTGTGTATTAGTTCCGTTTATGAAATATATCAAAATTGGGAATAGGGATTATTATATATTAATATATTAGATAGCTTTGGGATGCAAACGGGTGTTTGAAATGTTCAAAAAACCAGATGAAGAGCAGAACAACGAAGAAATGAACCTCGTAGGACCATGCGAGAACACCGAAGAAAACAACGAAGAAGAGAACCAAAGCGAAGAAATGAACACTCAAAAGCTATGCGAAAACACAGAAAACGACTATCTATCTACGCTAGAGGCGCTGGCTGGAGAAGAGAAGTCGCTATTAGCCGAGAAATCCCAGCTGATGAATATGGAAGAAACTTTGAGGCAGAAAATCATAAATGAAATCGAAGCCAAGAAGTATAGGATAGAGAACCTAAAGAACGAAATTCCAGAACTGAAGCAAAGATGCGAATTCCTGGCAAAATTACTAGACATACCAGTCCAGAGATAGGCAACGCGTGGTTTTTTCACGCTTTTTAACGATATTATTTAGCATTAATTCCAATTTTATTCCTTCTTTCGGGAAAACGACACGTTCAAACGCGCCTCCAAACTCGTTTTTGGAGACTCTCTATGATAAAAGCCAGCGGTAAACGTTACCTTGAGAGTCAAATGAAGAAGAGCAAACGAGTTCTCGTATTTTTTACGCGTCTTGGTGCCCATACCTTTGTCACAAACGAAATTACGGATAATCAAGCTATTTTGTTTTCTTTGCTGTAGTTGTTTTTCTGCGTTTTATCAGCAGGTATCCTGCTGCGCCTCCTATGGTTATGGTCACTGCGACGGCTACAACCAAAACTGTCGGAAAAGGCGCTATAACAAAGCAAACTGTTTCAGAAACTCCAGTGTTCCCCACAAGATCTGTGGCGGACAATGTCAAGTTATGCGCGCCCTCAGGAAGCACAGCCAACGTAACGTTTCCTGTGACGGTCACGTTATTCTGTCCATCAAGGCTGTAGCCCATCCACGAAACTGGCTCATCCACCGTAAAAACTGATTTGATGTCAGTCTCACCATAAGTTTTGTTCTCTGGAGATAGAATTGCAATGTTCGGAGGAACTGTGTCCACAGAAAAGTAAACAGTGTCGGAGGAAACTATGTTTCCAAAAGTATCATTAACAGAGATTTCTATGCTGTGTGCGCCCTCAGCCAAGCTAGATAACATCGTGTCGCCAGTAACTGTAACGTTCGCTTGACCATCCAAGCTATAGCCAATCCAATTCGTCGGTCTATTCACCGTAAGAACTAGCTGAACGTTCTTGGAGGTATACGTTTTATTTTCTGGAGATAAAACCTGCAGTTCCGGTGGCACAGTTCCATACCCAAGCGGCGCGTACCGCTCGTTTACATTCAGCAAATTTAGCCCATCGAAACCTCCAATTGCGTATAAAGCATCATCTACGACAGCGAGACCTAGGTACGCACGAGCTGTCGGCATCAAAGCGCCAGAACTCCAAACATCGCGTTCAAAATCATACACGTGAGTTGCATTGCTATAATTGGTTTGGTCAAACCCGCCTACAACATAAATTCTCTTAGGTGCCGTGACACCGCTGGTTACGCACGCAGCCGCATGACTCACGGTGACGGGGAGGCTGGTTCGGCTGCTCCACGTGTCGTTTTCAGAATCATAAACCTGATTGAAACCAATAGCAGTAAGACTTCCCAACCCCTCTTGGAATTCCCGTGCACCTCCAATCACATATATTTTGCCATCGACCACCTCAGACGCATAACCTAAGGCAGGAATAGGCATTGGTGATTTTGTGGCCCAAGAATTGGTGGCTGGATCATAAACTTCGTTTACATCAAGTTCGTGATAAAAAGGCTTAACGCCCCAGTACTCCTTTCCACCTATAAGGTAAATTTTGCCGTCAACAACACTTGCACATAGGTCAGCTCTAGGAGTGGGCATAGACGCTTTGGTTTCCCAAGTGTTCTTTACTGGATCATAAACTTCGTTTACTCCAGTGAATCCCGAAACAAGCTCCTCGCCGTTCCCTACGGTTCCGCCTATGCAGTAAATTTTGTTTTGATAAACAGCAATTGCAACCCCACTCCGGGCAGTCGGCATCGGCGTTTTTGGGGTCCACGTATTTGTGACTGGATTATACTCATCATTGACTGCAAGTTGGGTGTCGTTGTTTAAGCCTCCAATTGCATATATCTTTCCGTTTACAACCGCAACTCCAAGCCCGCCCCTTGCAGTGGGCATAGGCTCCTTAGTCGTCCATTCGTTTTCAGCTACGCCAGCAAAAGGAAACTGGAAGGTAGACAGAAACAACGAAACAGCTAGTACGCCGATTAGAGATTGGATCAGCTTCTTACTCATTAGCCGAGCCTCATAGCTTCTCTCATTAATAAAATGTACTTTACGTTTATATGGTTAAAGGCTTTTCCCATTAAATAATCTATAGATCTGCCGCTTTACTTCAATAGTTTGACCGCTATAAGCCAAAGTAGGAGACCACATAAGAGACATATGCACGGCATTTATACATAAAAGTGTAAAGAAAAGCAAAATAACACCAAAATAAGCAATCATTACCATAGAGAACTGAAGGGTAATGTACCGAACCGGCATCGCCAACCTCCCGCTCCACGGCGGCAAAGCACCAGCATGGCTAACCGTCCGCATGCTTGGGCTCGCTAAAGAAATAGCCAACATAATGATTNNCGAGCGCGGCACAGACGCATTTCTAATGCGCATATCAGATCCCTACTGGTTTCAAGCGTTCGGCTGCGTTTTGGCTTATGATTGGCACAGTTCTGGCGTGACCACCGTCCTCACAGGCGTTCTTAAGCAAGCGCTCTCGCCTGAAGAACATGGCATAGCTGTCTGCGGCGGAAAAGGCAAAACCTCGAGAAAAACGCCCATGGAAATCGCCGATATTGGCGAGAAATTCGGCTTCTCAAAAGATCAAATTCAAACTCTCATGTACAAGAGCAAAATGACCGCCAAAATTGACAACACCGCCATTCAAGCGGGCTATCAGCTCTACCATCACGCATTCCTCCTGACTGAAAACAAGAAATGGGCTGTAATCCAACAAGGCATGAGTTCCGAAGACCACACCGCACGGCGCTACCACTGGCTCTCAGACAGCACCCCCAGCCTCATCGTGGAACCACACAACGCCATAGTAGGCGACGTAAAACGCGAAAAGGCACTAAACATGACCGCGAAAGCCAGCGAAGGCTCACGCAAAGCATCAGTGGACATAGCCAAAGAACCCCCCGCAAAAGTTATGCGCCTATTTGAGGCGACAAGACCGCTGCATCAGAAATCGCTTCAAGAATGGCTTCCAAAGAAAAAGTCTAACCCTTGGCACCAGTCCATCGAGGCGCTTAATATGCCGAGAAAAATAAGCTGGAAAACAATGAAACAAGCTTACGAGTTCCAACCAAAAAACTACGAAGAACTACTAAGCATAAGAGGCGTCGGACCTGCTACTGTACGCGGTTTGGCTCTTGTGGCAGAGCTGGTTTACGGCGAAAAACCGAGTTGGGCTGACCCAGTTAAGTTCTCTTTTGCTTACGGAGGCAAGGACGATGTTCCTTTTCCAGTTGACCGCAGAGCCATGGACGAGTCAATTCAGGTGCTAAGGCAAACGGTGCAGGCGGCGAAGATTGGTGATAAAGAGAAAACGCGTTCGCTGCAGAGACTTACGCGGTTTGTTCCGGATAACGCTAACTCTTAAGCGTAGACCGCATAACACTGATTTTGGAGGAATGAGGTTTTGGATCAAAAACGCATCGTCATAAGATTCAGAATATCGGGAGCTTGCGGCATCTTGACACCTATTATGGCGTTTATGTCTATTTCTTTGGCGATTAACTCCGCTCCAGAGTTCAGTTGGATGGAAAATGCTCTGAGCGATTTGGGCGTCATGCCTAGCCTCACGTCAGCACTTTTTAACTACGGCTTGATAATCAGCGGAATCTTGGGTTTCATCTTCGCAACAAGCCTGTTCAGATTGGTACGTTTTGAAATTCTTTCGCGTGATGCACGGCTACGTTATCCACCTCATAGGGGTTTAAGCGGAGCTTTGATTTTCTCTTTGGCTTGCTTGGCGCTCATTGCCATCGGCGTTTTTCCCGAGAACGTAAGGTTCCTGCATTCTTTCGCTTCAGTAGCGTTTTTTGTGCTATTGATTGGTTCTTTGCTGCGTATAGGCGTCGGCTTTTTGCAAGTGAGAAAAAAGTCAATGGCGGTGTTCACGTTGCTGTTAGGTGTGGTTGCTGCCGTCCCTTGGCTGCTGCTGTTTTTGGTTCGCTATGTTTCGGGGGTAGCTATTCCTGAGCTTATATCGGCTATTGCAGGCGGAGTGTGGATTGCGGTTTTTGGCTACAAGATGTTGAAAATGGCATCACAAACAAAAGGCACATGAGGCTTTTCATTTTTGTGAAAATCCCTGTTTTATCGACTACTTCGAAGAGCTTCGAAAGGCGATGTCCATGTAGATTTGGGCGCAGCAGTACGGAGAAAAGCTAAACGCGTATCCGTGGTTTTCCGCGTATTTGACGGCCTCTTCGCTTGGAAACGCTATGGCATCTACTCCCGCCTTCAGCGCTAAGACATCGGTTTCGGCGCGGTGCTTCCCTTTCGGGCGCACGCATCCCAAGACTAAAGGTGTTCGAGGAAACATTAACCGCGCAGTTGCTGTAACTTTGGCGATTTCTGCTGGTTGTGGCGGTTTAACCTTAGCCATTGCTGTTCCATGTATGGGCATGAAGGCGATCACAACTAAGGCAGAAGGCTTAACTGAAGCGATTATTTTGAGGGCGTTAAGTTCGCCTTTCAATTTTCCATCGTGAAGGCCAACAATAACGTGAGGCACAAAGTTCAAGCCAGCTTCCTGCAATGCTTTCAGCGAGTTCACGTAGTCTTTAACCGTCACGTTCAAGTTGCAAATCTTTTTTATAGTTTCATCAGAGCCTATAATGTCTATTAATGCGGCGTCAACGCAGGCGTTCTTAAGCGAAACAGCTGTGTACGAGTCAATTATACCCGTGTGAACGAAAACCGTTAAGCCTAATTCTCGCTTGATTTTCTCGATTGTAGGGATGAACTGCTTAAGTGGAACAGCACCATCTGGAAGGCACCCGCCGCTCAAGAGACACCCTAAAGCGCCGTTTCTTTTCAGTTTTACAGCGACCTCAAAGAGCTTTTCAGGTGTGCTGGCTGGATGCATGGTTTGTAGTATTTTGCCTCCGCAGTGTCTGCAGTTGAGCGTGCACGTCGTGCCCGTCACGGATACTGTTGGAAAGCGCGTTGGCGAAGAACAGTAATAACTTGTTTTGTAGTGCATGAAGCTCGGGGCGTAGAAGCGGGCTGCTTTGGGCTCTGGAACAGGTGTGCGAGCATCTAATAAGCATATAAGGTCTTTATGATTTGCGTGCCAAATCGTCTCGGGAGAGAGTTGCGACATTGTCCTTCGCTATGAAGAGAACCCTTTTAGCCTTGCTTAATAGTTTTCCTTTCATTTGGGTGCCTTTGTCTTTTCTTCGTTGTATTCTGAGAGAGCTGGAATCGCTTTTAGGGCTTCGCCCATCTTTTTGATGGTGGTTTGTAGTCGCTCTAGCCGTCTTGTAATAGTGAGGGTTTTGAAAATCGCCAAACCTCTCCTTGTTAGGGCATAACGCTTTCTCATCTTGTAGGTTTTTTCTTCTACGAGGTCGTTTTTAACTAGAAAATCGAGCCGTTGGCTAAGAGCAATGCAGTCCATGTTGCAAGCGTAAGCTATAGCGTCAACGGTCAGGGGCGTATCAGCTAACGCTGTTAGAATGTGCTCATAAAGTTCAAGTTTGGACCTTCGCATTTCTGCACGCTCCGATTCTTCATGGTGCCTTTTTGAATAAAGGATTTGTGAATTCCAAATCTTAAATGAAAAATACGTGTAAAACTCAAAATCCGCAATATTTGCAGTATGTCTTGGGTTTGGGCGCATGAATCTAACAGCGATTTGCCACAAGTGTAAGCGCCAGAATTTGTTGTTAGAAGAAGCATAAGGCTGGTTTCGAGAAAAGTCAATAGCTAACATTAATTTTCAGCGTTTGTTCAAGTTAAAAATCAGCGTCTTGTGTCTACTGATCGTAAGTTCCTGTTCTGATTTTTTCTGCGAGCAAATCAACGAATTCAATCGGCCAGACATCATCGCACACGTCGTCAGCAAGTAAGTTGCGTTGATGATAGTATGGGATGAGGTCATTTTTTAGTAGCAATATCAGGAGGAATTCATGTCCATAGGTTCGTTTGAAAAGTGAGTATTTGTAGGCTTGTTTTCGGGTCATTTCGTAGTGGGGTTCCAAAATAATCTTTCTTCCATGAATTGATTTGTCGAGAATGAAATCTGGCGTGTACGTGTCACCGGGCAGCGGGAAACTGATTGTTTCGTAGCCGTAGGGAATTTTCATTTTCGAAAGTGTTCTTGCAGTCTTCTTCTCCCAACCACTCTTGTAGCGGCTCATTTTTTGGTAGTATGCATGTGGCTGTCCAGTCACCTCGTGCATGTGATCAAAAAACTGCAGTGCCTCTTTCAACGTATTCCTGTTTAACCTTTTTCGCTTGAGCCACCTGCCAAGCAAGAAAAAGGGATAATCGACCTTTGCGGGGTCTTTTGGGGATAGCTGTTTAGCGAATTCTGTGATTCGTTCGCGAGCCTTCATTGCTGCGTTTTTGTCTTTCCACAGATAGGGCGCAGCTGAGTTTATCAAGCCTAAGCTCGCCGCAACATTAGCGTTTTCTCTGGTTAGAGGGACGTAGAGGTTTTCTGGTGAAAAATGACTGAAAAGTTCCAAGTCGGGTTTAGGGCGTACCATCCACCTCATGTATATCCACGCTTCGTCTTTGTGTGGCACATTCGTTATCTCGATGTTTTGAGCTAGATCTTCCGCCAAATTTTTCGGCTTGCTAAACCTCTGAGAATATTCGATAAGGTTTTTGTCCGCTTCATTCCTAACAAACCTGTTGACGCGGGCCAAAACTTCAGCTATCATTTCCCTATATGGACCTAAATTATGGTAAAACCCGCATCTTAAAACCTCCTCCTCAAATATGTGAGGCTTGCGAATTTCGAAAAGACGATCGCTAAATGTTTTGTGAAGATAGACGAGAAGCCTCCTGGCATTTTCAGAAAAGCCAACAACCCCCTCTTCAAGCACCGATGATGCTAGTAAGAAATAATGTGCCGCTGTCTTCCTTTCTTCGTAGTTTTCAGAGTACGGGTCAACGAGTAACCTTGGGCTCATTCTCCCATCCCACTGGACATCAACAACATTGGAGTTCATGTCCACAAATCTCGAAAGTGAGGAAAGCACTTCACCTGTTGCCATAACAGCCAATCTCATTATAGTAATGTGTGACATGATTTAATAACGCTATTCATAGCAGGCGTTTACTCTCTTGAACAATACAGTTGGAAGGGTCTATCAATCCGAAACACAGAGACATATACAATTCTAAGCTAACCATATTCATGGCTTTAAGTTAATATACTGTTCTTTCTACTATTTTCTTAGCACTTATAGTTGTTCGGTGGAATAGTTGGCGAAAGTGCCAAGTTGCGAAGAACCTGCTCTGCCGCAGCAAATTCGCGTTTCAGTAGGTTCCGCCATAGTTCTTGGGCTTTTAGAGGGCAAACTTGACGCTGACCCCACAACAGTTTATCTGATGACGTATAAGACTGGCAAGTGCACGGCCAACTGCGGTTTTTGTCCTCAAGCACGAAACAGCCGCAGCAAGGCAGAACTGCTCTGCAGAGTCTCTTGTCCTCCTTTTTCAACCAAACGCGTCTTTAAAGAAATTGAAATCGCACATAATAATCGGAGAATAAGACGCGTCTGCATCCAAGCCCTGAGCTACCCTGATGTCTTCACGCATCTAGTGGCGTTAGCCAAAGCCATAAAGCGGCATGCTGCTATTCCTGTTTCGGTTTCGTGTCAACCTCTGAACGGCGAAGACCTGCAACGACTGGCTGAAGCGGGCGTAGACAGAATTGGCATAGCCATAGATGCCGCAACCGAAAAACTGTTTAGTGAAGTTAAAGGTCCTAGCGCAGATGGTCCTTACACTTGGGAAAGCCAGTTCAAGCAACTGCGTAGAGCGCTAGAAGTTTTCGGGAAAGGAAGGGTTAATACGCATTTAATTGTTGGATTGGGTGAAACAGAAAACGACGTAATCAGCTTGATCCAGAAATGCGTCGATATGGGTGTTTTGCCTGCCCTTTTTGCTTTCACGCCAGTTCGCGGGACAGCATTGGAAATGAAGCCTCAACCTTCGATTGAAGTGTATAGGCAAGTGCAGCTTGCGAGATACTTAATTGTCCATGGATATACTCGTTCTGAGGATATGCGGTTTGATATTGTTGGCTGCTTAACTGATTATGGTGTTGAAAAAGCAACGCTTAAGTGGATTGTAGAAAGTGGCAAGCCTTTTCTTACTTCTGGATGCCCAGGCTGCAATCG
>JGI24422J19971_10001975_pt1 | contig 12688 bp, 9 predicted proteins | sample DeeMarSWOR152_54_FD_19971 | JGI IMG/M metagenome (IMG submission 19971) | reverse complement strand
AAGAGTGCAAAAAACTCAGAGGAGCAAAAGACCCCTTTAGTAACGTGAAGAAGCGAAAAACTAGAAAACGAAAATAGGGTTCAATTACCTTCGCAAATCCCAACTATTTCCAATATCTTTAGTTTCTTAAACCTGTTAGAATAGTCTCTCCTTACCGGAAGAAACTTGGCGGAAGGTTACACAGCAGCGTAGAGGCAACATGAAATTTGGAACCAAATTTGGAGCGCTGATTCACAAAAGTTAAGTCATAAGCGCGCGTTCTTAGAACACTCTAAGTCACGTTGCTGCGAATTTATGACAGTTGTGGACTTGCCCCCAGACGGCTTCGGGTTTGGTGGCGGGCCCGACGGGAATTGTTCCCTAGGAGGTTTATGCCTTCTAAGTTTGAACCCGTGACCCCCGGATTTCTCTGCTTGCTAGCTTAAAAGTCCGGTGCTCTGTCCTTGCTGAGCTACGGGCCCTCCATTACATTTTCTGTTCATAGGAGAAACAAAAAAGAGGTTTTTTAGCGTTTCGATTCAGTATTAATAAAAAAGTTAGGGCGTGTTTTGTGTCTTCAGAAAGTTTGCCATGAAGCCTCTGATTCTGTCGTTGGTATTTAGTAATGTGTCTATTGTTTTTTTACTCTTCTCCCTGAGTTTGTAGACTTTTTTTCTTTCATTTCATATGCCTTCGGCAAGACCGCTTCTTTCGAGAGAATACAACAGCGAATATATGGTGCCTGAACTCACGAGGAGGTTTAACTTGGTATGAATGTATGAGATAAAACCTCAATCGCTCAGGGTCCCGTTTTGCAGCTCGATCATTATTATAATGTCCGTTAAGTCTTTGATTATGCGTTCAGGCATATTCTTGAGGATTTTTCCCCTCTGCTCTTCCGCTATTAAGTATAATCGTCGATGCCGCCATAGCACGCGCATGAAGCAAAATCCGAAATATACATATTAAGCGGCCCTCGCAAACAGGACAGTGTAAAACCACAATTCACTTTTGGCTTCTTCCTTCCATTTTAATACCTTAGCCACCATGAAAAGGAAAGCTTTTCCCACACAAGAACCACATTTTAACTCCTACCTCGAGCATGAATTTCCTGTGCGGAAAGGATTTCTGTTGTAAATTTTGGTTGAAAAAAATTTCAATATTCAATTATATAAATAACATGGAATCAGCAAAATTTTAAACGCATAATTTTCATTTCAATGGCAGATACGGCTGGCTTTACTAGTTAGAGATATACGTGCATGTTAACAAACGTTATTTTCCTCTTTTGCGCTTAGAAAAAGCCACGGTGCTAAAATTGATTTCGTGGAAACACTCATTTAAGCGATTAAACGAAGAATATGAGATAGCGAAGAAAAAGAAACAAGCTTTGGAAAATTTATTTGAAACTGGCAGAATTTCTCAGGCCACACGCGACTCGTTCGAGAATGACATAAACGCAGTCATAATGGAAATCGAAAAACAGCAGAAAGACCTCTTTGCGAAAATGCAAGGTAAAACAAAGGAGCTAGAGGATCAAATTAAAACGTTGGAGACACTATTTGCCAACTACGAGATCCAGCATGTGGTTGGCGAAATCGATGAGGAAAGTTACCAGAGTGAAATTACTCTACTATCCACAGGACTTGAAACCGCCAAGCGTGAATTAGAAGTAATCAAAGAAGCCACAAACCAGCTTTGTCCACCCGTCGAAGCGCCACCAATAGAGCCTTCTTCGCCGGCTGAGGAAAGCGAAGCCGTCCAAAGTGAGGCCGTGGAAAGCGAGCCAGTTGCCCCAGCTGAAGTAGAAGTNGAAGCGGAGCCATCTTCTGAAGAACCAATCATAACAACAGAGGAGGCAGTTCCAGAACAGCCCGAAATTNAGAAGTCACTGAAGAAACGCCAGAGATTTCAGTAGAGATGCCGCAGGTTTTAGAGGACACACCGCAGGAGATAGAGGGCACACCAGAAGTCACTGAAGAGACACCTCAAGTAATGGAGGAAACGCCAGATACTATAGAGAATGAACCAGAGATCACAGAAGAGGCCTCACAGGCCATAGAAGATGCACCAGAGGTTATCGAGGAAATGCTTGAAGAAGCCCAGCCTCAGGAAGCGCCGGAGGATGCGCAAGAGGAAATAATCGTCGAAAGCTTACCAGAACAGGAGCAAGGCGTCGAAGAAGAGACCGCAATCGCAGAAACAGAAGAAAACACTGAAAAGCAAGAAGAAGTTTAAACAGAAAAAACACTATCCTCTTCTTTTTTTCCTTTTTAGAAAGAGCCAAAGTGCAAACTATATTAGTTAGTAGAGGTGAAATGCTAAAGAATTGTTGTAGATAGGCACTCTCTGAGACGTCTACCCGAGCGCGAAATCAATATTCGAGTTAACAAGGTTATGAAATAGGGAGACCATCATACTTCTAAAAGCAGAAGAGAAAAAACAGGAAATAGCTGAATATATCGGTGGAAAAGTTAGACTTATTGCAAAAGGAGGATTCACATAAACTTCGCGCTTGAAGGTGAGCAGATAGTCAGTATTTTATGTGGTTTACACACTATAAGTCAATGTTTAATGAAAGGATGAACAGAGATGTTGGGTGAAATCTCGGTTATCATGGCTGCATTTTGCTGGGCTTTGGGTGCTTCTTTATATAAGAAGGCAATACTCGATATGAACCCTTTGAAATTTAATTTGCTCAGAAGCATTTCTGTTCTCATCTTCGCTTTTTTGATCCTTTTTGTTCTTGGCAAATGGGATCTCCTTTTCGAGTTGGACTTGATTTCTCTATTTATTATTGGTGTTTCATCCATTTTGGTGTTGGCTGCGGGGGACACTTTCTATTTTGTTGGCTTAAGATCTATTGGTGTGTCCAAGACTGTTCCTATAGCTTATTCCTACTCGATCTTTGTTGTCTTACTAAGTACTCTTTTCCTAGGGGAAACGATTACTGGCTGGATAGTTTTTGGGACGATCGCCATTATCTTTGGAGTTTGGTTAGTTGCCAATAATGCATTAAATAAAAGCCATAACGTGGGTTTCTCAAAGGTAGGGGTTTTTGCAGGTTTGGGAGCCTGCTTATGTTGGGCGTTTGGAATTGTCCTCTTCAAGATTATTTTGGTGAATAATGATCCCTTCGTCTTGGCGGCGGTTAGGATGCTGTTTCTGCTCCCAACACTTGGAATATTATCAGCGGTCCCCCTAAGTAAAAAGTCTCAGAGCAACAAATGGACAAAGCCCAGGATATCTCTTGCTTTTCTAAGCGGTTTGATTGCTTTGGGAATTGGAGATACTCTCTTATATTTTGGTCTATCTTCCACCAACAGCAACATTGTGGCTCCTCTTTCGTCTATAACCCCTATCTTTTCCGCGGTCATTGCCATGATTTATTTGAAAGAAGATGTTACCAATAAAGTAGTTTTTGGGACTCTTCTCGTAACGGTCGGAACAATGTTTCTCCTAATGTAACAAAAATCGTAGGCAAGGCTTTCGGAAAACTGAGACCGTTTCTATGTTTCTTTCATATATAACAACTGATTGAACCTTTATAGAGGATGCAAGTGGATAATGTGAAGGAATGCACGCCAATAATTATTCTGCTATTGACTCTCTAGGTCCTTCTGAAGGCGTAAGATGATGATCTTATGCAAAATAGGATCGTCTTCAACAGAATATGTGGCAACAAAAATTGGGCAATTTGGGCGGATTCAGCTACAAATGCACGATTTAATTAGTGGGTAGATGAAATAGACCTATCATGGGGTGGCGTGTCATAAAATGTATATTCCATCTTAGCCATAGATTGAAGAATTGATTATTAAACCCTGACTTATCGCGTACACATAGTATCTACAAGTTACTTAAAAGATAAATGAAGAATGTGCAGGTTGCATATCCTTCCTAGAAGCTGAAGACAAAGGCATGAACAGCTTCTTGTTCTACTGTTTTTGGTATGCGGTATGCGTATGTTCTAGCAGTTTGAGGATAAGCCTAATTAAACGACAGAATCCTAAATACTTACGTATGACTGATAAAAGCGGTTTTGAAAGGGAAGCTTTGGAGTTTCATCCGTTGACACCTGAGTGGTGGTTTGATCTTGAAAAGTTGTTTGGTCAGCATGGAGCGAGTGGAGGCTGTTGGTGTATGTGGTGGAGGTTGCCACATTCAGAGTTCATGCGTAACCGCGGTGAAAGGAATAAGGAGACCTTTAAAAGAATTGTAGATTCTGGCAACGTTCCTGGAATTCTCGCTTATATATGCGGTCAGCCAGTTGGATGGTGCTCCATAGCTCCTCGAGAGACTTTTCCGAAGCTGAAACGGTCGCGAATACTAAAACGCGTTGACGAAAAGCCTGTGTGGTCCGTTGTCTGCTTTTTCATTGACAAAGCATTCAGACGGAAAGGCGTCAGTGTGGAACTGTTGAAAGCAGCAGTGAACTACGCTACAAAACAAGGCACCAAGATTGTCGAAGGATACCCAATTGAACCCAAGAAAGCACGGACACCTAATGGGTTTGCCTATACGGGTCTAGCTTCAGCCTTTCGCAAAGTTGGATTTGTAGAGATTGTTCGCCGTTCAGAAACTCGCCCTGTTATGAGGTACATAATTCGCGCACACATAGATAGACCTCAATAAATTTGCGAAGATTCAGTATGCATATGTTTTGCATAGTCGGAATATGGCTACTTCACTGAGTGAACACTGAACCATTACCGCGCGCCTCTTCTAATTCATCGTGGACAGCTATGATTTACCGTGATTATGCTATCTCGATCTAGTATGTTTGTAGTTTTCCAGATTCCCCATTTAGACGCGCGTGCATACAGAAAATGTTAAATAACTTTTGATATGAAAATAGATGGACGGAGGATTTACATGAGAAAAGAGAAAGCTATTGCTAGGAGCACCGCTGTCATAATAGTGATAATCATAATCTTAGTGGCTAGTTTTGCAGGCGCAATATGGTATTTTGCTAGACCGTCGGAGGAGGAGATTCCGGGAGAGGTTCCTGCCTTTGTAACCAATAATAAGCTGATATTCGAGTCCGGGAACACCTTCCAATGGTATGATCCACATGTTTCCTATTATCAATACGACTACTGGACGCTTTGGCATAGCGTTGAGACGTTGCTTTGGTTTGAAAGGGATAACCCCTCTAAGATTATTCCGTGGTTGGCGGAGGACTACTCAGTTAGTTCTGATGGACTGCAGTACACATTTACTTTGCGGCAGGGCATAACATTCCAGGATGGGACTCCGTTTAACGCTAGGGCCGTGTGGTTCAGCCTTAACAGGCTTCTCATGATTGACGGCACAACTGGTGATCCCGTGGCTCCGGTGCATGGGAGCCAAGCAGCATGGATGGTTATCCAACTAGTTGATCCTGATGGTTTGATCTTCTCCTGTATGGGAGCTGATCCTTCTTATGACGCAGCCTGGGTTCAAGAAGTCTTGGACTTAAATTTTGTGGAAATAGTCGATGATTACACGGTTAGAATAAATATCGCGACTCCTACAACGCAGTTTCTGCCCATTATGGCTGGGCCTTGGGCCGGTATCGTCTCACCAACTGAAGCTATCAGCAAAGACTATGAGTACGGTGGATGGGGAACATGGGATGGAGACTACAATACATACTTCAAAAATAGAGCAGGTGACGGTGACACATACTTCAATGTTCCTGAAGACGGTTGGACCTTTGGCACAGGCGCATACTATGTTGAAAGTGTTGACCCAGTTACCTACACGGTTATCCTCAAAGCCTACGACGACTACTGGGGAGGCCCAAACAACATTAACTTGCCACCAGATGGTCATAAGAGGATAGAAACAATAGAATTTAGACACCAGCCAGAGTTCACGACGAGGCTCCTCAACCTGAAGGCCGGAACAGTAACCGCAATAGGAGTCCCTGAGGTTGAGATATTCTCTGTTGTTGATCGAGACAAGTGGCTCGTTAATGGCGAACTGGATTCGATAATTCCCGCTGTAACCGTTCACGGAGTGTTTCCGACGTTTAACACTTGGTGGCTCGACTTCAATACGAACTTAACTAATACGGATGGCTCATTCAAATCCTGGCAACCCTTCTGTGACAGGAGATTGAGGATGGCAGCAGCCTGTTCAGTTAACATGACTTATTCCAACATATACGTCAACAATCGATTAAGCGTTTTAGCAAATAACATCGTTCCCCCGGGAACCGCGCCAGAAGGCGCATACAACACCGATATTAAACCCATCTTCTCATTCAATTTGGCAAAGGCTGAAGAAATGATCGTGGATGCGTATAATAACCCGTTAAACAGCGAAGATTATACCATGCACTTCTACAACGGATCAGTGATTCCAGCTGGCGTCGTTGACAACTCGTTCTCGCCATCAAATCCAAAGAAGATCGAATTTTACGTGCAATCGGGAGCTGAAACATTCATAAAAATCTTAACGACAATGACTGACAATCTGAATGAAATATCTCAGGACACTTACGGCTTAACATGGGAAGTGGTGGTTGTTCCAGGCGGTCAGCAATACACTCTGGCTTCGCGACACCAAATCGATTCATATATGGGTGGCTGGATCGCAGATTTCAACCACGTGCTAAACTGGTTGCAGCCAATGTATGAAGCACATGGAGCTTATCCTTCTTGGAACCAATGGAATGTATCCGCGTTGAATGACCGATATGAGCAAGCCATCAACGCAGACGCAGCTGGCGACACAGCCGAGATTTTGAGGCTTAACGACGAAATGAACACTATAGCAAACGAAATTTTGATGTACATGGTTTGGTGGCACGACACCGAATACTTCACTCGTTCACAATGGCTAAAGGGATGGTACCTGAACACCAACTACGGCGTGGATATCTGGTCAGCTATGTACTACAAAGAACCATAAAATACTAACCTCCTTTTTTTGTTTTTGAAGTCTAAAAACCAAGAAAATCAGGAAGTACTTGACTAGCAATCGCATAAACATATAAGTGTAAATTTTCTCTTTGGTCTAATAGTATTGACTTCTGCAAAAACTTTTTAAACGGATACCACAAGCAAACTAAGAGGAACATTAGGTGAAATTATACCAATACGTAATCAGACGTCTAATCCTAATGATTTTAGTTTTATTTGGCGTTAGCCTCATTGTATTTTTTCTCGCCCGCGGCTTTCCAAGTGGCATCGACCCGGTGACTCCTTACATTCACCAAAGGATGACTGCAGAACAAATCGAAGAGGTAAGGAGAATCCATGGATTTGACCAACCGATCTATATACAATATTTTTACTGGTTAAAGGATGCTTTGAGAGGCGATTTTGGCATCACTGGAGCATGGGCAAATAGTCGACCAGCTATAAACGTTTTTCTTTCACATTTTCCACTCACTGTTCAGTTATCTTCCGCCGCGATTATTCTAACCGTTGCAATCGGAATCCCGCTAGGAATAATTTCTGCCGTCAAAAACAACAAACTCCCAGATCACATATCACGCATCATCGCTCTAACAGGCTATTCGACTCCATCCTACTGGTTTGGTTTTATTCTCCAGCTAGTTTTCTTCTATTATTTCCTATTATGGGGACTCCCTCACCTTCCAAGCAGTGGAGCAACCGGGATGGAAGCAGCAGTTCCTTGGGTAACGGGTATGCCCGTCTTGGACGGATTACTAGCGGGAAATCTAAACTACACTCTAGATGCATTTGCACACCTGATTTTGCCTGCCTTTAGCTTAGCCTTCATCAGCCTAGGTTTTCTGGCGAGAATAGTCAGGGCCAGTATGCTTGAGGTTCTGCGGCAAGATTATATCACTTTAGCCAGATCCAAAGGGCTTAAAGAAAGAGTCGTGATCTACAGGCACGCCATGAAAAACGCTTTGATTCCAGCAGTTACACTCACAGGCATATTTTTCGCCATGCTTCTAGGAGGTGCCATGATCACGGAACAGATCTTTAACTGGCCAGGAGTTGGGCGTCTTTCACTGAGAGCGGTATTCCAAGGCGACAGCAACTTTCTGCTCATCTACACACTAGTTTTAGCCGTAATCGTCGTTGTCGCCAATCTCATAGTTGACATTGTCTACGTCTTTCTCGACCCAAGAATAAAATATTAGGGAGAGTCAAACATGAAAAGCGATGATGCTAGAGCCAGAAAAGCCAGAACAGGTGAATGGGCAGCCAGATGGGCAGACTTCAAACATACTCTATATTTACTGAAAAGAAACCCTTTGGTCCTATTTGGCTCTTTGTTAGCCATCTTTTTCATAATACTGTCGCTTTTAGCCAATTATATTGTTGATCCAAGTCTAGCTATGCCAAGTGGATACCCTGAGTTTGGAGGCAACTATCCATTCCAACGAAGTTACGTGTGGAGCAAAGACCATTTTATAAACTGGGGACCAGGCGTGAAACTCTGGGATGGCCCAGAATTCTTCTATTTAGGTACAGACGGATGGGGCAGAGACCTTCTTAAAATGATAATACTTGCCCTACCTGTGGATATCGAAAATGCCGTCATCATCACTCTTGCAGGTGCGCTATTCGGCACATTACTTGGCACATTGGCGGGTTACGCCGGTGGCGTGGTAGACGAGGTCATACTTAGAGTTACAGACATCTTCCTTGCATTTCCAGGGATAGTTCTAGCTCTAGTGTTCGCAGCGATCTTTGGCAGAACAATATCCACGCTAAGACTGGCAATTGTTTTGGTCTGGTGGCCATCGTATGTAAGACTGATGAGGGGTCAAATACTCAGTGAAAAAGAAAAAAGCTACGTTGAAGCGTTAAGAGCACTTGGAGCAGGGTACCCAAAGAACTTCCTGGTAATTCAAAAATGCCATAACGCTATTTCTAGTAAAATATTTGGTCTTGGAGCAGGTCGCTTAAAATCTCTCATGAACAGATTATTCCAATTATCCCAAAGAGTAGTCAACGGTGTTCTTGATAATTTGGTCCTGCTTGGAATGCAATTGAGAATTCTTTTCAGACACATAATCCCTAATTCGATATATCCAATATTGGTTCAAGCAACATTAGATTTTGGAGGGAGCATCCTGACTTTTTCAGCACTGATGTTCCTCGGATTCTCACCTAGTCCCTCCCTTCCGGAGCTGGGAAACCTTGCGGCTGACGGATATGGACATGTATTTGATGCTCCGTGGCTAATAATCTTTCCAGGTCTAGTAATGCTTATCATAGCCCTAGCGTTTAACCTAGTAGGAGATGGTCTAAGAGACGTATTGGATCCAAAACTTAGGAGATAGCCACTTTTGAGGTGAAGACATGACTGGGGAAAAAGTAATCATGGATGTGAGAAACCTCAAAGTGAATTTTCGTACCTACAGAGGCGAGGTTAAGGCGCTAAACGGTGTAGACCTCAAAATATATGAACGCGAAGTTTTGGCTCTCGTCGGAGAATCTGGGTGCGGCAAATCGGTGACAGCCCTAACCATACTCGGTCTTCTTCCTGAAAATGCTTACGTTCTCAATGGAGAGATCATTTTCAAAGGGGAAGACCTTCTAAAAAAATCGAGCGAAGCAAGGAGGATTCTAAGGATGAAAGAACTTGCAACGGTTTTTCAAGATCCAATGACCTACCTTAACCCCGTCCTAAAAATAGAGGCTCAACTCAAAGAAGTTTTTATGCTTGACAAAAAACTGTTAAAACAAGTCGCGATTGCACAACGATCCCAAGAAAAGGAGATAACCTTTACCGACCTTCTTACAAGGCAAAAAGAATTTAGAGGCGAACCTGCCAACGCAAAAGTGTCTAAAGATGAACTCAAGAAAACGGCTAAAAATCTGTGCATAGACATTCTGCGAATTGTCAAGATGCCAGATCCTAAAAGAATATTACGCCTATATCCATTTGAGCTTTCAGGAGGCATGAGACAAAGAGCTATGATTGCGATGGCTCTGGCTAGAAGACCTACAGTTTTCATAGCGGACGAAATAACAACCGCCGTAGACGTGACAATCCAAGCCCAGATACTTCATCTTCTAAGAGAACTGAGAGACAAGATAGATGCATCGGTCCTCATGATTACACATGACCTGTCTGTGGCTGCTGAAATAGCCGACAGGATTGCAGTTATGTACGGAGGAAACGTGGTTGAAGTTGCCACAACAAAAGAGATTTTCAATAACCCACTACATCCTTACACTATGATGCTAATGAAAGCTATCCCAAACGTGAAAAAACCAGTTGAAAAATTGGAATCCATACCTGGAACCGTACCAGAAATGATCAATCCCCCCTCAGGCTGTCGCTTTCATCCACGCTGCCACGTAGCCAAAGACGAATGCAGTGTAGGGACTCCAAAACTTAGAGAAGTCGCCGACAATCACAAAGTAGCCTGTTTCTAATAATGGGGCAAGAGTTGAAATGGAAGACCTATTAGTCGTCGACAATCTTAAAAAATGGTTTCCAATAAAAAGTGGGATTATACAAAGGACAGTCGGGCATGTGAAGGCTGTTGACGGCATCAGCTTCAGCATCCCTAGGGGAGAAACCTTCGGGCTTGTGGGCGAGTCAGGATCAGGCAAAACAACAGCGGCCAGAAGCATTCTGAGACTAATTGAACCAACGGCGGGGAACATCTACTTCAATGGTATCAACGTCACAAAAGCAAATAGAAGGAATCTCATAAAGCTACGCCAAAAGATGCAAATCATATTTCAAGATCCATACGCTTCTCTAGATCCTAGGCAAACGGTTAATTCTATGTTGAGGGAAGCCATGGCAATTCACGGTATAGCCTCAGCTAGGTCCGAAGCCCACGAGAAAGCTTTAGAGCTTCTAAACCAAGTCGGAATGAGTGAAGAACATCTCTATAGATTTCCTCACGAGTTCAGTGGTGGTCAGAGACAGAGAATAGCGGTAGCTCGAGCATTGGCTCTGAACCCAAAGTTTCTTGCGTTAGATGAACCTACCTCTTTCCTTGATGTTTCAGTTCAAGCGTCTGTCTTAAATCTTCTTAAAGATCTTCAAAGTAGACTCAACTTAACATACCTGTTCATCTCTCACAACTTGGCCGTTGTTCATCACATGAGTGATAGAGTTGGAGTTATGTATTTAGGTAGGCTAGTTGAAGTAGCCGAAAGAGATGCCATATATAACTCTCCGAGACATCCTTACACTTTCCATCTAATGGCTGCAATACCTGTTCCAGACCCTGAGTTCAAAAAAGAAGAAATCCTTCTGAAGGGAGATGTTCCCAGTCCAGTAAATATTCCTCCAGGATGCCGTTTTAACCCCAGATGTCCCTACGCAACCAACAAATGCAGAAAAAAAGAGCCACCTCTAGTCGAGAAAAATGGACATTGGGTAGCATGTTATTATAATATAGATTTTCAGAGTGGTGAAGTAAGGTCTTGACCAAAAAGAGAAATGATTTGACTTGGAAAGATTACATCGCCATCATAATAGCTATGCTAACAACAACTCTTCTTCCAGTAATAATATTTTTGTTGATTTTACTGGCCATAGTAGTAATAATAATTCTCACATAACAATGAGAAGGCTTAAACGTGCATCGACAGTTCTCGAAATCAGTTGATTACGTATGTGGCTGTATTCAAGTATTGCAAACCAGCTGAGGAGAGAGAATAAGTGGAGCTGATCGACCACCTTGTATTTTCTTGGGCAATTCTTCTTTTGGTATTTGGGCTTATCTTTGAGGCATCTGGTTTCGGCATATTCGTTGCGGGTCGCTTAGACGGTTTTATCCTAATCATAATCGGACTGACCATGTATTGGGGAGGATGGATTCTGAGTCGCGCGCAGAGTTTTTCATGTGCATTAGCTGCCGTACTGAACATGTTCGACGCCGCCTCGACAGTTTCATTCTGGAACTTCGAGATTAACCCTGTCGTCTTGGCGGCTGGACCCACAATATTCATGATAGCAAAGATTGCATGCTCATTAACCATTATGTTATATGCAAAGCTCCATANNAACCCGANAAGGGGAGGCATTGCGCTAACAGTNTTTTTCGCTTTCATTGTGNCATGGAATCTGAGTCANCATTTGATGGCTTATCTGGGCTTCAAAGACTTTGCNTACGGAATCNTTCTCGGAACCATCTTTAGNTTCNTAGCCTCANCAATAGTTCTGTATANCCTCNTCATAAGCGCGCGCATGAAACTTCCCAAGCAATCACAGACACATATTCTGAGCGTTTGGTGAGGATATCTTAGCGGTCAGTATCCTCTTATGTTGTCACTAAAGTCATTGCCATAAGTTGCTCCATTGTACTTGCCGCATCCGGTGTATATCTAATAAACTGCAAGCACTGATCCACTAACGTGCACGCGCCTCGTTCTGGTTTGATTGCTAGAGTTCGAGTGCCATTCTGGCAAGGTCGATGTATTTTCCGTTTTTGCAGATTCCTTTTGGAACTTTGCCCACTTCTTTGAATCCTATCTTTTCGTAAAATTCTTTAGCTATTTTGTTTGTGTCGAAGACATCTAAGACTAGGACCTTCAAGCCAGCTTTCTTCGATTCTTCAATTAGCGTTTCCATAATGATGGTGCCTATTCCAATTCCTCTGTACGGCGATTTTATGCCTATACCCAACATACCTACATGGCTCATACGATGCTTTTGTTTTCCAACTTCGGCGCCTGCAACAACTTCACCGTCAACTTCGGCAACAACGTGAATGACGTCCCCTTTATCGATACTGATTAGCCTTTTAGCAAGCCACTCCGCCTCT
>JGI24422J19971_10001974_pt1 | contig 12688 bp, 10 predicted proteins | sample DeeMarSWOR152_54_FD_19971 | JGI IMG/M metagenome (IMG submission 19971) | reverse complement strand
GTTTCCTGAGTTTTCGGTGAACCCCGCTGTCGATGAGCGACTCGCGTGAGCAGTGGGGGACCCATCGAGGGTAAGCAGGAAGGGGAAAGCCCGTCCTTTAGAGCCGGGAAGGGGCACGAATTCCCCGCCTGCGAACCCCGAGAGGGTCACTGCGGGAGCGTTGGAGCGAAAGGGCAATGGGGTTCACCACATGAAATCAAATAAGTCTACTATTCAGGGAGTTACGAGTATTCACCATGTCAAACCCAGGAAACTCCGGGAAACAATTATTTATCGGGGTGTAACACTTTAGCTCTTTGAAAGCATGCTTAAAGCGAGCATGGGAATGTCTTTTTTTGCCATGCCCTCCCATTGCTCAGAGCAGTGGGCGTTTCAAAACGGCGCACATAGGCTGGTACCTTAGTGCTAAGGCTTATGGGGCGGTGCGCCGGTTTGAAACGGCCCTGTACGCGGCCTTGTTTTGAGGGCATTGCGCAAAAAAAGACATCCCCATGCTCCGTCTCCCGTTCTGTTAAGAATACTCATTGGGCCTCAGAGAACTGAGAGCGGTGTTAACTTCTCAAAGAGCTAAAGTATTACATCAGGCTGATGTCAAAGCTAAGCGTATGTGTACCTCCTTTTTGCTATGCCCCCGGCCCAGACCTTGCACCCAAGGACTTCGGCTCCAGCTCATGTTCCCTTGCCCATAAGGGGACATGGCCTTTGTTATGATCGTGTCGCACCACGGGAGGCCGTACGTGTGGTACGAGAGCCTCACTTTTCTTGCTGCTCTGTGGCTGCCTGCTGAACGATTCTACTCCTACTTAAAGCAGGCTACTGAATGCTGCGGCCCTACTTCCACCAGATCCGGTTCGTGAGTTGCGCACATGGGCTTTGCTGAGGAACACCGAGGGTGAAAGCGGCACCCCGACGGAGGATTGATTGGACTGGGAATCTCCCCCTTTGGTATGGGATGCGTTCTCCTGTACTTGGGATCGGGCACGGGAACAGCAGCCAGGAGCGTCGCTGTGTAAGGGTGAACCGGATTTTTGAAAACCTCCTCCAGCGGTCCAATCTCCACGATTTTCCCCAAATACATAATGGCCACCCGATCACAGATATACTTGCATGTAGCGAGGTCATGAGTAATAAAAAGATAGGTAAGATCGAACTCCGCCTTAAGCTGTACCATCAGCTCCAATATCATCGCTCTCACGGAAACATCAGCCATGGCAATCGGTTCATCGGCCACAACGAATTCCGGATTGGTCACCAGCGCCCGCGCGATCACAACCCGTTGCCGCTGGCCCCCGGAGAGCTGATGGGGATACTTACGGTACAGGAACGCTGCAGGGGTTAGCCCGACCTTTTCCATTATCTCAAGACACCGCCGCCGCAACTCGGCTTTATTGGAGCGGTTGTGGATAACCAGGGGGTGTCCAATGGCCTTGCCGATAGCCATCCTCGGGCTCAGAGACGCATAGGGATCCTGGAAAATGATCTGCATCTTTTCCCGCATCCTCTCCATCTCCTTTTTCGAATAGGATAATATGGGCTTTCCCCTATAGAGAACCTCCCCGGCACTCGGTTCAAGCAGGCGCAAGATAAGCCGTCCGGTCGTGGTCTTACCGCATCCGCTCTCCCCAACCAGGCCCAGCACCTCTCCCTTTATGATGGAAAAGGACACGCCATCTACTGCTCTGACAAAGCCCCTTTCCTTGGCGAGCAGATTATCCAAAAAACCCTTTTGGAGGGGAAAATGCTTCTTCAAATCGTTAACGGTTATGAGTTCTTCCATGTGCTCTCTCACCGGTAGAGCCAGCAGTAGACGAGATGGCCGTCCCTCTCGGTGACCTTAGGAATTTCGTGCTTGCAGATTTCTTTGGCATGGGGGCACCGTGGATGAAACACGCATCCCGGTGGCGGCGTGACCAGATCGGGGGGACTCCCCGGCATGGTTTGAAGCTTCGGTTGGTCAAGTTTGATGTTTGGTATGGACGCCAAAAGGCCCTGTGTGTAGGGGTGCAGCGGCTCATCAAAGATCTCATTCGCCGCCCCCACCTCAGCGATGTTGCCTCCATACATCACCGTGATGCGATCGGCAAGCTGCGCAACATTCCCCAGGTTATGGGTAATGAGAATGATGGTTAGATCAAACTGTTTGCGCAACTCGTTCAGGAGGTCCAAGAACTGGGCCTCAACGATCACATCCAAAGACGTGGTCGGTTCATCGGCAATCAATAGATCAGGGTTTAAGATAAGCCCCATCCCTATCATGATTCGCTGTCGCATGCCCCCCGACATTTGATGTGGGTATTCCAAAAGCCGCTCCGGCGAAATGCCGAGGCTTTCAAGCATGCGCTCTGCCCGGTCAAAGGCCTCCCCTTTCCCCAGACCTCTCTCGTGGGTGAAGAGCGTCTCCGTGAACTGTTGGTCAATACGAAAGAGCGGATTCAGCGAGGTCAAGGGATCCTGGAAAATCATGGCAATCTTTTTCCCTCGAAGGGCAAGCAACTCCTTCTCGCTCATCTGCACAATATCCCGACCATGATACAGAATTCTGCCTTCCACGATACGTCCAGGACGTCTGAGAAGCCGTAAGATCGAAAAGCCGAGGGTCGACTTGCCGCACCCCGACTCCCCGACGAGGCCCATCACCTCACCCTGCTGGAGCTCAAGGTTCACGTTGTTCACAGCACGTACCGTCCCGATATTGATGGGAAAGTGAACCGAGAGGCCTTCGATCTTCAGAATTGTCTCCATTTCTTTATCGCTCCAACAGCCGCGGGTTCAGTATCTCAGCAAGCCCTTCTCCCAACATGGTAAAGCCCAGCGCCAGCAGCGAAATCATGGCCCCAGGGAAGGTGATTAGCCACCACACGCCGGATGGAAGGAACTTTTTTCCCATGGATAGATCCATACCCCAATCCACAATGCTGGGTGGAAGCCCCAGGCCGAGGTACGTCAGGGCAGCCTCGATCATGATCGCATCCGCCACGTTTAAGGTAAATACCACTACCGTTGTTGCGATAACATTCGGGAATATATATTCCCATAAGATGGTCGGACCGGAGCAGCCGATTGCCCTGGCCGCTTCCACGTAGAGTTCCTCCTTAATGGTAAGGGTCTGACCTCGAACCAAGCGGAAATAGGTTGGAATGTAGATAACGGCCACAGCCAGCGTGATGTTGATAACGCCTGGCCCGAGCATCGCCGCAAAGGCAATAGCCAGTATGAGCCCCGGAAATGAGTACAAGGAGTCCATGATCAGCGAGAGAACCCTATCCAAGATGCCACCCGAAAAACCCGAGATCAGGCCTAGGATAATGCCGGAAACCGAGGAAATAATCGCCGCCAAAACCGCCACGCGGAGAATGGTCTGAGAGCCGTAAACAATCCGAGACCAGACATCCCGCTGGAGGTTGTCCGTTCCCATGAGATGAGCTCCTCCCGGCGGAGAAAGTTGTGGTCCGGTGTTTTGAGCATAGGGGTTAAAGGGCGCAATTGATGCAGGAAACACGGCCATATACACGATAGCCAGGATAATTAAGGCCCCCACAACGAGAATCCACCACTCCACGCCGTATTTCTTTCCCATGCCCGCGAACCGCGATAGAGCCATGGCCAGACCTTTTGCCGGGGAATAACGCACGTCGTCTCCTGAAAAACTAAATACAGAAAAGGGCATACGCATGTCTTTTTTTGCTGAATGCCCTCAAAACAAGGTTCCGTACTGGGCCGTTCTCAAAATGGTGTATGTAGTACGAAGCCCTTGGAAGCCAATGCTTATCCGGAAATACACCATTTTGAAACGCCCATTGCTCTGAGCGATGGGAGGCCTGCCCTGGCGAGAAGTCTCTGGAATATTGTATGGTTGCTGTATTATCTCCCATATGATCTACCTATACCCATGCCTCAAAAGCCAGGTCTGGGCCAGGGGCATAGCAAAAAAAGGCATCCGTATGCTCCCCTTAAAAGCTGTGTCATAAATAAGGTCGAAGCACGGCATCGGAGTAAGATCCTGCTAATATCGAACTCTCGGATCAATTATGGCATAAATCACATCAACGATGAGCGAAGCCGTTGCCACGATAAGGGCAATAACAATAATAACCCCCTGTATGGTCGGGTAGTCTCTCAGGTATATCCTTTCCAAAAGCAGTCGCCCCATGCCGGGCCAGGAAAAGGTCGTCTCCGTGAGCACAGCCCCGGCCATCAGCAGTGCAATCTGCAGCCCCATCATGGTCAGGATGGGAATGAGGGCATTTTTCAGCGCATGTTTATACACGATTTTCCGATGCCCAATGCCCCTCGCCTCCGCAGCAACGATGTAATCTGCCTGGAGCACATCCAACATATTGGCCCGGGTGAGCCGCACAAAAATTCCCGAAAGGACAACCCCAAGGGTGAAAGCGGGGAGAACCAAATGAACCAGTACGTCCCCCAATGCATAAAAATCCTTAACCAATATAGCATCTACAACATAAAACCCCGTCTTTTCAAAGGTCGAGGCAAAAACCCTGGACCCTGTCCTGCCAGCAATTGGCAATACATCCAGCCAGATTCCAAAGATAAGCTGCAGCATGAGGCCCATCCAGTAAACGGGGATACAGTACACCACGATGCCATACAGGCGAATCACATAGTCCTGGACCATGCGCCTCCTGTCTGCAGCATAGGCCCCCATGAAGACACCAAGAAACAGGGTTATGAGGATACCAAAGAATGTCAGCTCGACTGTTGCTGGTAGTCTCTCCGCAATTGCCTTGGTTACCCGCTGTTTGAAGACCATTGAATCGCCAAAATCAAGACGGCATATCTGCCAGAGGTAGGCTACATATTGAACGACCATGGGGCGGTTTAGGCCGAGCTCTTCTTTTTTCTGCTCGATAACCTTCTCAGGTGCGTGGCCGCCCAGCATGGAGGAAACCGGATCGCCGGGCATAACCCGAAGCACAACAAACACAACGCTCAGGAGAATAAAGACCATGGGGATGGTCAGAAGCAATCGCGTAATAACGTATCGGGCGAGATTCCTCATCGATATCTTCTAAGTGAAGTCGCGGAGGGCAAAGGGCAAGGCGAGGGCTGAAACGTCGGCCCAGCCCTCACCTCAAGACCCCCTATTTGGCCCGATGGATAGGGCCGTAGTTGAACTGCAAGGTTGGCGAAAGCATGATACCCCGGATGTTGTTCTGCGCAAAGAGGTACAGTACTCCCTGAAAAATGGGGCAAGTAGGCACTTCCTCGGTCCACATCTGCTGGATCGACTCGTAGACAGCCGTTCTTTCTTTCGGGTCAGTCACCGTCTGGCCTTCAACCAACTTCTGGTCCCATACGGGGTTGGAGAAGTGGATGCCCAAGCCCTTCGAGCCAGCCGTCCCCGCAAAGGCTGCCGTGTAATTATCTGGGTCGATATAGTCCGGGTACCAACCGAGGAGATAGGCCGGCATCACCTTATTCTTCCAGTTATCCCGGTAAGTGGCCCATTCGGCCGACTTGACATTCACCTTCATTACACCCGTTGCCTCAAGCTGATCCTTAAGCACTGCCGCCACATCAACCTCGGTGTCCCCGTAGTGGCTGGGCGTGTACCAGAGATCAAAGATGAACGGCTTGCTTTCACTGTAGCCCCGGGAGGCCAGAAGTTCTTTCGCCTTTGCAGTGTTTCCATCGCCAAATGCCTCTTTGAAGGCATCGACGTGAGACCACATGCCCATGGGCACCATGGAGTACAAGGGCGCGTTCTGTCCGAGAAAAACCTTCTCCAGGAGCGGTGGCCGGTTGACAGCAGCAGCAACTGCCTGACGCAGCACCTTGTCATTGAAAGGAGGGGTGTCGCAAAGAAAGCAAATATACCTAATGTACGGTCCTTGGGCCTTTATGGTCTGGACTTTATCGGATTTTTCAAGATCATTGATGTCCGAAGGGTTTAACGTTTTGAAGGCAAAGTCAACCTCCCCTTTCTCTATGGCGAGCCGCATGGTAGTAGCATCAGCGAAATAACGGATGACGATGCCGTCATTCTGCAGCTTTTCTCCATAGAAATCAGGGTTTGCCTCCATCACAATCTCCTGGTCTCTCTTGAAGGAGACTACCCTGTAAGGACCCAAGCCAACCAGTTTCCCTCCCTTAAGCTCCGATGGATCGCGAACGATCTTATCCTGCGGGTAAACGTTCGGATTGAGAGGATAGTAAGGGACTGAGGCAACTAAAGAGGGAAAATACGCTACAGGGTTCTTGAGAATAAACTTAACTGCATACTTGCCTACCACATCCACGTGATCGACAAAATCAGTAACCAGCCACGAAGGATCCCCCTTTAGGGCCATGACCCGATCAATGGACCACTTGACGGCATACCCGTCAAAGGGCGTTCCATCACTAAACTTCAAACCTTCTCTCAGTTTAAAGGTGTATTCCTTGCCGTCAGCGCTAATCTCATACGATTCTGCCAGCCCTGGAACGAGGTTCGTCTTGCCAGGAGGATATTTTAGAAGGCCTTGGTAGATATTATAAAAAATCTCCCAGGTGTGGAAATCGTAGGCGTTGGCCGGGTCCATATCGATGACCTTCTCGGTGGTCCCGTATACCAAAGCGACCGGCTTGGGTGGTCTAGTAACGAACCAAATTACAACAATTGCGACGACAATACACAAGGCAACTATTATCAATAAACTCTTCTTCATATCGCCAACCTCCCATTTGTTAAAGAACCATTTCTTCGATTTCAGTTCGCCTCTGCTGCAAGCGCTTACTAATACTGTTGCCAAAAAAATAGATGTCATCACCTCCTCTCAGCTCGGCCTTCAGCCTTGCCTTAAAACGAGTCCTGCAAGAGGCAAACTACCCACATCGATTTATCTTCACCCAATACCATGCGGTATGTCAACAGACTTCTATCCTCACGTTGTTGGCTCTTGCCGAGCTAAGCTACCAGCACCTGCCGCTCACCACCCTAAACGCGGACATGACGCCTCCCGCCCTGATGTCGTCCAGCCCGAGATCAGGCCTATATCCTTCGCCCTACCTCAGCCCCCTCCCGTATGGCAAAGTAGGCGTTTCGCGGCCGCACGGCGTCTCCAATCACGTATACCTCGCTCGCCATGCCCTCAACCTCAGCGACAAGTTCCCTCCTGCTGACCGAGCCTGCTGCCAGAACTACGCCCTGAACAGCCCGGTACGTCGACTTGCCCTTGCTATCCACAAGCACAACACCCTCATCGCTAATTCCGGTCGCCCTCGTGGAGGTTAGAAGCGAAACCCGTAACTCTGCAAGTCTATGCCGGAGGTGCCACCTTACCGTGGGGCCAAGGTCACTACCTACCCGGTCTAACTGTTCCACTACCTCAACCTTCCTCCCTTGAGCTGCCAGCAAATCAGCTGTCTCCAAACCGAGGCCGTTGCCCCCAATAATGAGCACATGCTTCCCAACCTGCACCTTACCAGCAAGAACATCCCAAGCAGTGAAAACGTCTTCCCTCTCCCTACCGGGGATTTCCGGTTCTGCCGGTACAGCTCCGGTTGCAATCACCACCACTTCAGGGCTCTCCCTGCTCACCGTCTTTGACGTAGCCCTCGCCCCTAGGTGAATCGTTACCCCCAGCTGCCGCAACTGTCCGACTAGATAATCGAGCAACCCAACAAACTCCTCCTTACGTGGGGGTTTCGACGCCAAGCGCCATTGGCCCCCAAGCTCTTCGGCCTCCTCGTAGACGGACACCTCATGGCCTCTCAGCGCAGCTGCCATAGCCGCCTCCATGCCGGCTAGTCCCCCGCCGATTACCATTACCCTCTTTGGCTTGCCTGCCGGCAGGATAGCCATCTCCTTCTCCCTGGCCGCAGCCGGGTTAACCAGACATGTGGTCTCCTGCCCTGCTTCTCTGTCCTGGCAGCCCTGGTTGCAACCGATGCACCACCGTATCTCATCGAAGGTTCCACGCTGCGCTTTTGAGGGCAGGTCGGGGTCGGCAATGAGGGCCCTCGCCATAGCAACGATGTCGGCCTTGCCTGACTGCAGAACCTCCTCAGCCGTTCTAGGGTCCTTTATCCTGCCAACCACCTCGACAGGCACACTCACAGCACGCTTGATACCCTCAGCCAGGTGCACATAGCATCCCTGTGGGGCATGAAATGGGGGTATGATCACCGGATACGACCCATAAACGCCGGCGGTAACACTCAGGAAATCTACCCCCTGCTCTACCAAAAGACGGGCCAGCCCTATGGATTCCTCCGGGGTTAACCCTCCGTCAACGTGGTCGCTCCCGTTGAAACGACACGAGATGACCACGTCTTTACCGAGCCTTAGTCTGATACGCCTGATTATCTCAAGGGCAAACCTCGCCCGACCGGAGAGGTTTCCACCATACTGATCGTTCCTGCGGTTGCTATGGGGCGAAATAAAGCTGCTCAGCAGATATCCATGGCACGCCTTCACCTCGATAAAATCGAAACCGGCTTCGGTAATCCTCGTTGCTGCTTCAACATGTCTTTCGATGAGCTCTTCTATCTCATCGACTGAAATCTCCCTCGGCACCTCACCGCGCTTTGACCAAGCGATGGGAGAAGGCGCAACCATCTGATAACCCTGGAGCGGGGAGTCGAGCTGGCGCCCGAAATGATTCAGCTGCACCCCTATCCGGACATCATAGTCGTGCACACGGTTCACAAGCTCCCTCGCAGCTCTCACCATTCTTTTGACCAGAGCAGAGTCAACGGTAACCTCGAGCGATGTGAAGCCCATACCAGCCTCACCCAGCGTTATCATGCCAACCCCTCCCTTAGCCCGGGCGATGAAGAAGTCATTGAATTCCTGTCGGAGAGCCCCGTCGTGGGATGAATACAGGGTACCAATCGGCGCCATGGCCAACCGGTTTTTTACCATCATGCCCCTAATCTCGATTGGCGAAAACAGCTTAGCGAGGGCCTTATCACCTTTCGTTGATTCCGTCACCGGCTATGTACCTCCAATATCAAGATAGTTTCGACTGAATCTACCACACTCAGTCCTGTTGTGCCAGACCGTCGGCCACTGTCCTTCAGCCTGGCCCGTAAGACATATAAAGGTCTTATGTGATGAGGTCTTTGGAAAATGGCACTAACACGGGAAAGAATGATCTCTTTTCTGGAATGACTGCCGAAAGGAGGCTGTCTTTTTGCGACTTATCCCGCCATGAAGTGTGCCTATGTTTCACTGCACTTCAGGGATAACATCACCTCCCGAAGGAAAAATCGCGACATCTGCCTTGGGGAAGTCCTTAGAAACCCGATCAATTGCCTCTTGAAGATTAGGGGCATATGAATATTTCATCATATTCACTTGCTCCGGCGAGAGACCCTCGGTGACGTGAAAAACGTTAAACTTCTCGGAAAGTTCCTTGAAGTAAACAACCATCATGATATAGGAGATCCCAAAAGCTCTCAGATGGTCGGGAATATCCCCTTCAATCAACCTCCGATGAAAATCAGCGGCACTTTCCGAACTCCCTATCTCCTTTATCAAGGGCATGATAGGGCCTGCCTCTTTCTGTGGTGCAATCCAGACAATTGCTCCTCCTGATCGTGTGCAAAAATTTGCCATGATCAAGGCCTTCGTCGCCTGAACCCCTGCTTCCAATGGAAATGCCGAGGTAATGGTCACGTCGGCAAGCTTCGGCAAGAGAACCAAATACAGGGATGCTGCATACTCGGAAGCTTCTCGATGCTCCGCGACAGGATCTCCTGCAAAGGCCCGGATAACCTCTCTTCTCTCATTAATGATGAGATCAAGCTTAAAGGTGAATCTTGCCAGGCGTCCAACGTCCACAAGATCTTCATAGAAGGGATTTCCATCCAGGAGATTTACCTTGCAGTTCCTATGGCGCATCCAGGTAAAATGGTGGTCCGCTACGGAACGGTACGAGCACACCCCCGGCATCATGATCTTACATCCTCCCCCGAATCCAGCAATAGGATGAGGCATGCATTGTCCGATGCCAATGATCAGGTCCGCAAATGCAACGCGCGGGTTCACCTCCACGAGCGTTCCCCGGCTACTTCTTCCTATGATGACGTTGTCAGGGGCATAGGGGTCGTGAATGAAAATGCGGCCCTGTAGTCGAGAAAGGCCCTCTTTGCCCACCTTCTCCTCCAGTTGCTCCACTGAGGGTTTCGGGTGAGTTCCAACGGCACAGATCCCGGTTATCCGTTCATCAGGTATGCCGGCCCGGTTCAGCCGATCCATTATCCGGGGCAAGGCAAGGTGAGCAGGTGTGGGGCGCTGGAGATCATCAAACAGCACGACTACCTCCATCCCGGCCCGTGCGATCTCCTCAAGTGGTGGTGATCCAATGGGATGATCCAGGGCATGTTTGATTTCCTGGAGGGGATCGGTCACTCCGGAAACAGGGGGTTTGTCCTGATTAGAGATCACGTTCCATTTCTCTGGAAGGGAGAAATGGACCTTTTCGCCCTCGTAATTGACAAAGGATTCCATTAAGATCATCCTACGTAGTGGAAACCATCCCCTGGGTTACAGTGCGCCCCCTTTGCCTTCCCGTTCTAACAACGCATCCCACCTGTTATCAACCTCCTTCTGTATTTCTCGGAGTTGCTCCTTCGTGAGGTGCCTAAACCTACCTTGAGCCAGAAGGTATTGCTCGACCGGCAAGTTCTTGGGGTAATAGCTAATGGTGTATTCCCGGCCGTTACGTATTTCATAGAGTGGAAAATACCTGGTTTCGACTGCGAGTCGTCCAAGGTTAGGGGTCAGGCGCTCCGGAAACCTCCACCCTGTTGGGCAGGGCGAGAGAATATGGATGTACTTCATTCCCTTGAGCTTTTTTGCCTCTCCAATCTTGCTTCTCAGATCATCGGGAAAGCACGAACAGGCTGCCGCAGCATACGGTATTCCGTGAGCCCCCATGATCTCGACCATATTTTTCTTCTTCTGCTGCCTTCCTGCGGGTGTTGTCATGGTCCAGGCNCGCTGCGGCGTGGAAGAGCTTGACTGGATTCCCGTGTTCATGTAAGCCTCGTTGTCAAAACAGCAGTAAATGATATCCTCATTTCTATCAGCGGCACCGGATAGAGCCTGAAAGCCAATGTCGCTCGTGCCACCGTCCCCTGCTAAGGCAACTACCACCGTGTCGTCATCACCTTTTGCCAACAGGGCGTTCGATATCCCAGCGGCACTGGATGCTGCAGTTTCAAATGCAGCGTGGAACACGGGGATCTTGAAGGTTGTGCACGGAAAGGGCCCAAGAATGATTCCCAAGCACGATGGCAGAACAACGGCAATTGCCCTTTCTCCTACCGCCTGCAAGACCAATTTCAATCCAAGCACCTCACCACATCCCGCGCAGGCCATGTGCCCAGGATAGAGATTGTCCCTCATGTCATATTCAGGCTCCATGCTCCCCCTCGATGTCGAACATGGGCTCCAGAGGAGCCTCGCCCATGCGCTCCGTCATCGTTACTACGCTCCTAATGTCTGCCGGCGAGACATTTGCTCCCCCCAGACCAAGGACAAATCCGAATACCGGTATTCCCACAACCCTTGAGTACAGTGCGGATTTCAACTCCTCACAGAAAACCCCCTCCTGACCAGGCGAGAGATTACGATCAATGACGGCAATTTTCTTGGCATGCTTCAATGCGGCAATCAGCTTCTCTTTGGGAAACGGCCGAAACAGACGAATCCGAAGCACGCCCACCCTTTTGCCTGCCTCCCGGAGCTCATCAATTGCAACCCTTGCGGTACAGCCAATCGTGCCGGCAGTAACGAGCACAATTTCGGCATCATCTACATGATAGGATTCGAAGAGCCCATATTTCCTACCGAATTGCTTGCGGTATTCGGTGTCGACCTCCTGCGCTACCTCCAGGGCATCTTCCATGGCTCGGTGCCGCCCTATGCGAAACTGGGCATATTGCACCTGCGTCACGGTCTGAGAAAAGGCGGCGGGATTAGCCGTATCCAATTTGAAAGCCGGTTCAAAGGCCGGCAGGAACCGATCAACCAGCTGCTGATCGGGGACCTCAACTGGCTCCATGAAATGGGATGTATAGAAGGCTTCCAGTACAACCATGACGGGAAGAAAAACGGTTTCCGCTATCCTGAATGCCTGGATGACGGTGTCCAGGGCCTCCTGATTGTCGGCCACATAGAATTGCAACCACCCCGTGTCTCGCTGCGACAGGCTGTCTGTCTGCTCACTCCAAAAACTCCAGGGCGCGGCCAGAGAACGGTTCACATTGACCATCACAATGGGGACCCTCATCCCGGAAGCAAAGTGAAGGAGTTCGTGCATGAGAGCCAGCCCCTGTGATGCAGTTGCCGTAAATGTTCGTACCCCGGTCAACGAGGCGGAAATACAGGCAGCCATAGCCGAATGCTCCGACTCCACGCGCATCATCCTTCCGCCCAACACCCCCTCTCCATCCCACTCGGAAAGCTTTTCATAAATAGGACTCTGCGGAGTAATGGGGTAAGCTGCAATAACCTGGGGTCTGGAAAGTTTTGCCCCATAGGCAGCGGCGTGGTTTCCGGTCAGAAGCATTTTCATGGCTTCTCACTCACCATTTCAACAACACCTCTCGCACAGGCAACCGAACAGACACCACAGCCCTTGCAATAATCGGCATCAAAGCTGTAGATTCCCGCCCTTACATCTTTAATGATCGATAAGTCTGGACAGAAGTCCACACAGGCTCCACAGTCAATGCA
>JGI24422J19971_10001972_pt1 | contig 12695 bp, 12 predicted proteins | sample DeeMarSWOR152_54_FD_19971 | JGI IMG/M metagenome (IMG submission 19971) | reverse complement strand
TTTGCGTTTTTTAGGTTCTTTCTCTTCCAAAATAACCTCCAGCTATTCCTGCCACAACTGTTGTAAATACTGCTCCTCCATTTCCATAACACTTTAATACAACTGAGAGGATTTCGAAGGAGGCTCCAAAGGCTATGTATCCGAGAAGAAAGGATGTAAATAGAATAGAAATTCCTGCGCTTACTGCTACAGTTGTAGAATTGTTTGTTGTAATTTTTCCTCCAACTAAACAGGCTAAAATCCATGAGAAGAACCCCATTATAAGGAGTTTTGTGCCAAATTCTTCTTCCACAGCAAAGGGAGCAGCTAAAAGAAAAGTGCTAGATCCAAAAAGTTCATCAGTATCCGCAGTATTTCCCCCTGTCCAGACTTCTGCATAGTTTATTAAATCCCTGAGTTGTATCTGGAGAATAGTGGTGAGGGCTATCGCGAAAAAGAATGAGGAAGTCAAAATTATTATCGTCGTTCCAGAAACTTCTTTCCAAAACCCCATCCTATTTCGCTCCTTAAAAAATCCAAAAAAAGTAAAAACTGATAATGTTATTAAAATATTTGTTAAAGTTTTAAAACTCTCGTACCCTATTTTTTCACATAGTTTATCAATTTTTGGTGGTGTTTTTTATCGCCCTTGACTCTTTTATTAAAAAAGATGAAAAGAAAAAATCTAAGGATCTAAAAAGCGAATCTAGCTCAAAAATAGCGATGAGCAATCAGTTTCTTAAAAATGTTTCAAAAGAGGATCTTTGGGAAATTTTACGCGAAACAGTGAATAGAATTACTATGTTTCCTCATTATTTATCCTATGTTGAGGAACATATTTTCCCAGAAAATCCTGAAATTTCTCCAGAAGAGCTGGCTCTAAGATTGGGTATAAGTTTAGGAGAGGCGATCGTTATTCTTCACGATCTTTTAGAGAAAAAGAACAAGAAAAAATAATAGATAGAGAATTCGTATTTAAACACCTTTAATAGGCATCGATCAAAATTCATCCTCGCCCTTACTGATTTTATTTCAGGGCTTTTCTTGCTTCTTCGGTTTTATCTTCAAGAACCCAATCCTCTTCTGGTAAGAAGATTACTGTGCTTGTGGTCGCCTCGACAACATGTTCGCTATCAACCTCGATCTCTACAGATTTCGTCATTCTCACTGGGTGAAAACCCAGACATTCAGGACAAAACCAACCGCTGAAAATATCCTCAGGTGTAGCATCTTCTTTAAGTTTTGCTATAACAAACTTCATTTCAATAGGTTTTCCAAGTATCTCGGTACAATCTTCACAAGTTTTCCATTTGCTTTTTTCTTCCGGCAATTTTTCACCCCACAAAATAGTTACAAAAATGATAAAATTATAGTAAAATCCAGTTGGTTTTTTCGTCCATATTTTTTATTCTATGATGGTTTTTGACATTGTAACACTTATCACTTTGTATCCTTGGGTTTCCATCATCATACTGTTAGCTATTTTTACAAGGATTTCATTACCGATTTTTTTTGCTTTTCCTTCCGCTCCTCTGAAGTGTTCTTCTGCAACAGAAAAGAGCTCTTCTGCAATTTTATAGTTTTTGCCGTCGAATTCTCCTAAACCTTTACAATGAACACTCATACCTAGGTAGAATTCTTTTTGAGCTTCAAAGGATTCAATAACTTTTTCGTCTCCCGATTTTTTAGATATGTTTTGTGCTTCATCTATTATTTTAGCTGCTTCTTTGAAGGGGATACTTGCAGTATTTGGATCTTGAAGAGTTCTCATATAATAGTATGCTAATCCTTCCTTCTCACTCGCAGCGTAGAGGAATCCGTCGACCATCATGAGTTCCCTCTCATTCTCCGTAGCAATTTCTAAGAGTCTTACATGTACTTTTCTCGCGATTTTAAACTTTTTAACAGCCTCTTCAAATTCCCCTTCATCTTGCGCTTTTATGCCGTCCATCCAATATTTTTCTGCCGTACTTTTTATGAACACTTTAAGCCTGAGTTTTATAAGCTCTCGCACCTCTCTTCTCAGCTCTTCGCCCTTCTCCCTGAACTCAGGTCTCAAAAAACCTCCTCGGTTATAAGATCTAATCGCTTGAAGTAACATTTTTAAAGCCCTGTCAAGATCCTCCTTCTCTAAAGAGTTTTCAAAAAGTATCTCGCAAGCGCGTGCTTTTGCAATATTCTTTCTCACTTTAGAATTACTCCAAGCCGTGATGTTGCAAATCTCTTTTGCAATCTTTTCCTCCTCTTCAAAAGCTTTAAAAGCCTCTAAAAGTTCATTTGAGCACCTTTCTGGGTCTTCGTGTTCAACCAGCCTTGCTTCTATTTCGTTAAGCTTCCCCATCGAGTAAAATTGTCTTCGAGAAGCTTCTTTTACAAGTATTTCATCCGCTTCTCCCTTATACCTTACAAAACGGGAAAAAAGCGTTGAAGCGTTTTGAAACTTTTCTAATGACGTTTCTAACTCGTTTTTTATGAGGTTTGAATCGCCATAAAACATCTCAATTGAAGCCTCAATAAAAACTTTTAAACTCGCATGTTCCTCCCCAGATTCCTCTAACTCCTGGAGTCTTTCTTCGTATTCTAAAGCTTTAAAGCCAGGGTCATCTTCAAATTCATCATATTCCAAAAGCCCTTTTAAAGCAATATTTAACGTCTCAAATACCAAAGAAAATCCCGCCAATAACATTCTCTTAAAATCTAAAATTTAAAAGAAACTGAGAAACCGAATATTAAAAATATGCTGAAAAACTTAATACCATAATCAAATTTGTCCAACTATTAAATAAAAATAGCACATAAAAAATTATATACTTTCGTATGGGTTGAAAATATCATGGTTGCAAAAGAAGAGTTAATTCCTCCAAAAGAAGAAAACGAGAAAGAGCTCACAATTGAAGAGAAATTTGAAAAATACCGAAAAGCTGGAAAAATATGGGCTGAAGTAAAGGATAAAATTTTGCCCTTTATAGTACCGGGGGCTAAATTACTAGATATTTGTGAAAAAGCCGAGGAGCTGATTATAGAGGCAGGGGGTTTTCACGCTTTTCCATGCAACGTTTCAATAAACAATATAGCTGCCCATTATACCGCTACTGCCGATGATCAAACAACGATTCAGGAAGGAGACTTAGTTAAAATCGATATCGGGGTTCATATAGATGGTTTCATAGCCGATGCTGCCTTCTCTGTTTGTTTGAATCCGGATCATGAGACCTTAATCGAAGCTGTAGAAGAAGCTTTAAAAGCGACTGTTGAAGCCCTAAAACCCGACGCAAAAACGAACGAAATCGGCGAAATAATAGAAAAAACCATTAAAAAATACGGATACCGACCCATAAGAGATCTAACCGGACACACCTTAGAAAGATACGAAATACACGGATCAAAACATATCCCCAACATAAAAATCCCCATAGGACATACCGTAGAGGAAGGAGAAGCCTACGGTTTAGACGTATTCGCAACAACAGGAAGCGGAAAAAGCCACGAAGATAAAACAAAGTGCCAAATATACACTCTCCTACCTATGAGAGTACCCTTACGTTTTAAATCATCAAAAACCCTCCGCCGACATATCAATAAGAACTACAAAACCCTCCCATTTTGTGAAAGATGGCTTCTAAAAGAATTTCCCGCATCAACTGTAAAAATAGGCATGCGCGAACTTCTCTCAAAAGGAGCCCTATACAAATACTATGTACTTGTAGAAGATAAAGGAGTCCTAGTAAGTCAGGCAGAAAACACAGTAATAATCACAAAAGACGGAGCAGAAATAACTACAAGATTGTAAAAATAATAAAAACAAAAAAAGGAAGAATAATAGTAGTGAGCTTTTTTTGTGCTCTTGTTTTTCATTTTATACAACGATATGGATCTCCAGCTGCCTTACAAGTTCTTTATAACGATTTCGGACAGTTACTTCTGTTACTCTGGCAGTTTCAGCTATTTCTCGTTGGGTACGTCTTTCTCCTTCCTGTATCCCCGCTATATAGATTGCGGCTGCTGCAAGCCCTGTAGGGTCTTTTCCGGCTGTTAATCCTTTTTCTTTCGCTTTTTCAAGTATTTCCGCTGCTCTTTTTTGACAGGCTCCAGAAAGCTTTAATTCTGCGCCAAACCTGCTCAAATAATCTATCGGGTTTACTGGCGGGATACTTATGTTGAGCTCTCTTATAAGTAATCGATAACATCGTCCTAACTCTTTTCTATTAACTCTTGATTGATCTGCTACTTCGTCTAAGGTTCTAGGAACGTGTCTGATCCTACTAGCTGCGTAGACAGTAGCTGCTATCATTGCCTCTATGGATCTTCCCCTTATTAATCGCCTATCTATTGCTTTCCGATACATTAAAGCGGAAGTCTCTTTTACGCTTCTAGGTATTCCTAATTGGCTTGATATTCTGTCTAGTTCTGCCATAGCATGGGCCAAGTTTCTATCCACCGAGCTGTGAACCCTTGTCCTGATTTGCCATTTTCTAAGCCTATAGGCTTGTGCCCTTTTGCTTGCTGAAAGTTTTTTACCGAAGATGTCTCTGTCTTCAAAACCGATCATCGTGCTTAATCCTTTATCGTGTACGGTCAAAGTCATCGGGGAACCTACCCTGCTTCTGCGATTCCGTTCTTCCGAGTTGAAAGCTCTCCATTCAGGCCCGAAATCCATTATCTTATCGTCAAGAATCAATCCACAATTACCGCAACAAACTTCCGCTCTCGTTTCATCCTGTATAAAACTATCAGAACCACACTCAGGACAGACCTTTTTACCCGCAGAATTACCCTCTAATCTTTCAGATTCAGAACCCTTAGCCATCCCACATTCCTCAACAAATTTTTTTAAATATGAAAAAAATCAAAACCAAACCATTGGAGAGTATGTACTCTTGTATTGTAAACTATAACATAAAAGAGTAAAATTTATAAAACACCAAGTAACCGATAAGCACAAAAATAATTATCAATTCCGCTCTATAAAAACTTTCCTATCACAATACCATGTCAAACTCGAAAAGCTTAAAGCTCTTCCTTCCTAATGCTAACTCTATCCCCCATTTTTCTCTTCTTTTACTTCTTCTTTTACTTCTTTTTCCACTTCAATTTCTAAGTAAATAGGGCCAATATAACCACATTTAGGGCAATAATACTGGGGAGGTACAAGCCAACCGCTAATGCTGCTTGGAACCGTTTCTACTATCGATTTTTCGCAAGCGGGACAAATAGCGATTTTAGAAGTTTTTTCTTTGCTTTTTTCCTTCCTTCCAAGTAATCGTTTTAGTATGCCCACTGAGCCCACCAATGACTCCATACGGTATTTATACTTAGTTTTCTAGAGGGACTGTTTTAACCTTTTCTTTTCCTTATTTTCTCCCTGTTTTCGTTTATCTTATGTCTATGTTTTCGACCTCATAGCCCATTTTTGCCAAGATTTCTAATATCTTTTCTCTGTGATCTCCTTGAAGCTCTATACGTTTATCCTTAACGGTTCCTCCGCAAGCCAGTTTAGTCTTTAGTTCTTTTGCTAGGACGTTTAAGTCAACATCCTTTTCATTAATACCTTCGATAATTGTACTCATTCTCCCCCACTTTCTCTTATCACAAAAAATTCGAATCCGTTGCTCTTCCTTCGCTATCTGTTGGCAAATACAAAGCTCTAAAGGGAGACCGCATACTTTACATATTGCCTGCTGTGTAGACAGAACATAACACCTTCCTAAAAACTAAAAAATTCACCTGTCCAATTAATTAAAGTCTTATTTTTAAATATTTTTCAAATTCACTTCTTAATTGTAGTTTTATTTTTAAATAACTTTTGCTTTTTAGTTTTATTTTAGTTTTATTTTTAAAAGTTTCATGCCGTTATATTTTGACTTACAATGACCTCTTTCTTGATCATGGATGCTTTAGCCCACGGATCAGGTATCAAAAGATTCACAAGGGACGTTATTGGTGCAGGTCCAAGAACCTTAGCAGGCATATTTGAAAGTTGCGGTTACCCCGCTTTAATAACTCCTGCTGAACTCCTCTTTAAAAAACCGCAAAAAAAGCAAAAACTCCTCAAAAAATCAGATGTTTTATTAATTTCTGCCATGACTATGGATCGAAAAACTGTGAAACGTTCTATAAAGTTTTGGCGAAAAGTCAAACAAAGCGCTCCTGTGATAGTGGGGGGTCCCATAGCTTCCGATCCAAAAACTTGTTTAAAAATCGGCGCAGACATCGCGGTTATAGGCGAGGCAGAAATTACACTAAAAGAACTCTTAAAACATGGCTTAAAAGACGGTAAATTGCCTTCTTTACAACAACTCGATGAAATCTTAGGAATCGCCTTTAAAAACAATGAAGATAAGCAAAAAAAGCCTCTTTATAAAATCAACCCGCTTAGACCCGCTTCCTCCAAAAAAGACCTTAACTCGTTTAAAGCATCTACTATCCACATCAAAGATTATCCCGAGTATAACGCAAAGAAAGTATATGTCGAGATAGTTCGAGGATGCAGCAATTATTACCGAACAAAAATCGGTTTAAACCAAACATGCAAAAATTGCGAAAAATGTAGAACCGGCCCTTTAGAAACCCGTTTTAACTGCCCTGAAAACATCCCGCCAGGTTGTGGTTTTTGCAGCGTTCCATCACTTTTCGGTCCTGCAAGATCAAAAGATTTAAACCTAATAGTTGAAGAAATAAAAGCTTTAGCCTCTTTAGGATGCAAACGCATAGTTTTAAGCGCCCCTGACTTCCTAGATTACGGAAGAGACACCCTCGTTTACCCCCAACCCCTAACAGATCCAAGAGCTCCCCAAGCAAACGTTGAAGCCCTCAAAAACCTTCTAAGAGAAGTTTCCCAATTTAACACAACTGAAATCTCCGTAGAGAACATCAAACCATGCCTATTCACAGAAGAAACCGCAAAAATCATCGCAAAATATCTCCCAGAAACAACCCTTAACATCGGGTGCGAAACAGGCTGTCCAGACCAGGCAGAAAAACTCGGCCGCCCATCCACCCCGAAGGAAGCCTTCAAAGCCGCTGAAATATGTATAAAATACGACCTCAAACCGCACGTATACTTCATTCACAGCCTACCAGGACAAAACAGTAAAAACGTAGAAAAAACAGTAAACCTAATAAAAAAGCTTGGAAAAATTGGCGTAGACAAAATAACTGTTTACCGGTTTAAACCCCTACCAATGTCCGCCCTCCACTCCTACCCCAAACCCCCCGCAGCCATCTACAACGAAGAAAGCAAAATGATCGTAGAAGCTGCAAAAGAAGTCAACATACAACAAAAAAAACACCTAGTCGGAAAAACCCTCGAAGTACTAATAACAGAGCAAAGCTTTTCCAACCCCTCAACAGGAGTAGGTCGCCCCATAAAAGACGGCCCCCTCATAGCTGTTAAAGATGCTGGACACCTCCAAGGAAAAAAAGTCAACGTCCTAATTACAGAAATAATTTCAGACCGCCTACTAGGGGGAGAAATCATAAAAAAACAGAAAAAGCATTAAAGAAAGAAAACATACCCTTAAAAAGCATTAAAGATTAAAAAAAGTGTTAATAAAAAACTAACTAACTGCAAAATAAAATTAGGAGCTCTGTTTCTTATGAGCGCTTATGCAGAATATGTATGTCGGCATTGCAAAAGAGCCGTTTCACGAGAAGAACTTAAAACCATGCCAGGCGTGAAATGCCCCCACTGCGGAAGCCGCATTCTAATAAGAGTAAGACCACCAAGAATAAAAGTAGTAAAAACAGAATAGAAAAGACCAGTTTCGCGAGGCATTCTATTCTTTTATTTAGTTGATATGGGGTTTCCTGATTCTTCGAATTTTATTTCATCATTTAAAAGTTTTTTAAGAACTTCTTGAAGCTCTTTAACGGGTACCCTTACCTGTCTCGTTGTATCCCTGTCTCTAATCGTTACAGTATCATCCTCAAAAGTTTCGTGGTCCACAGTGGCACAGTAAGGTATGCCTATTTCATCAGCACGTGCGTATCTTCGACCTATCTGTCCAGAATCATCATAAATAGCATCAAAATCTTCGTCCTTCAAATATCTATATATCTTATATGCTTTCTCAGGCATTTGCTCCCTCTTTAACAACGGATACACAGCTACTTGCACTGGGGCTATCCTCTTTGCTAGCTTTAACCAAGTCCACTTACGCTCACCATCCTTCCTATAACTGTGCTCTAAAATCGCATAGACAATCCTCTCAACCCCAAAAGAAGGCTCCACCACGTGTGGTGTTACCATATCCTTCCCGTGTTGGATCTTTAACTTTTCACCGCTAAATTTCGAATGATTCGAAAGATCATAATCAGTTCTGTGTGCATTACCAACAACCTCAGTCCAACCAAAGCTGAAAAGAACTTCAAGGTCAAAGTTTCCAGAAGAATAATGAGGAGTTTCTGAAGGGAGCATGTGTCTGAACTTGAAAGCCTTAGGAGGAATTCCAAGTCCCTCAAAAAACAAAACCTCTTTCGCTAAGAAGTAGGCTAGGGTTTTATTCGGCACAATCCCCCGTGAAACTGCTTCTTCCGCTGTTGCTTCGACGGGTTCAACTTCCCCTTCATCTTTTCCCCCCTCTTCTTGCTGCTGTTCCCGTGTAAGAATCCTAATCGGTACATTCGCTACCCTTTCAAAACCCGGAAAATCGTTTAACTCATCCTCGTGAACAAACATCTCAACCTCCATTTGAGAAAACTCGCGAAGCCTAATAATCGCCTGCCTCGGCGATATTTCATTCCTATAAGAATGCCCAATCTGCGCTACCCCAAAAGGCAACTTAGCCCTCATACTACGTGCTATTCGCTTAAAATCTATGAAAATCGACTGAGCAGTCTCAGGCCTCAAGTAAGCAACATTGCCCTCAATAGAGCCAATATTTGTCTTAAACATCAGGTTAAAAACACGAACCTCCTCGAGCTCGCCCTCACACTTGTCACACCTAAGACCCCCCTCAACAATCAAATCATTCAACTCCGAAGGAGACAAACCCTCACCCTTCATCCCCAACTTTTCTTCCACTAAATGATCCGCCCTATAACTCTCATCACACTTCTTACAAGAAATAACAGGATCGGTGAAATGATCAGCATGTCCAGAAGCCTTCAAAACAGCCTCAGGCAAAACAGTAGCTCCATCAATCTCAAAAACGTTATCCTCCCCCCGAACAAAAAGCTTCCTCCAAAACTCAACCACCTTATTCTTCAAACTACACCCAAGAGGTCCCCAATCAAAAGCACCTGCCAAACCGCCGTAGATTTCGGCTGTAGGTATAAGAAACCCCCTTCGCAAACAAAGCTCCATGATCACGTTCAAATTACCCTTAATAACCACTTCCTCACTCAACGATTGCCCTTGTTCTAACCCTTCTTTCTTCTTCTCCACAAAAATCACAACCACGTAAAAATTATATCCACCGATTTCTATGACCATTACGCAGAATAAATATTTTTGTTAAAAACAACTACGGGAAGAAAAATCAAACAATATGTTTATTTAATCTTTCGTTTTTTACTTCCGTCTTCCCCGTTTCACCCAACTACCCCTTCTCATTTAAAACTCTCATTCTAAACTAAAACAAAAAATAACACTAAACCAGGCTTTATTTCCCTTTTTTTATAACAATTTTGCTCTAATCGTAAAAAAGAGGACTTTATTACCTCCATTAAAAAGTTCAAGAACTCTTGAACTCTGTTTTAACTTTTCTTTAAAAGAAAGCTTAAGTATAATCTTAACGAATATATTATTAAAGAAAAGAAGCTTTAAGCTTTCTTTCTAATTTTTGGTGAATCAAAATGAAACTTAAAACCTCAAAAAAACTACGATGCCTAACAGTTCTACTAGCTTTCACAATGCTACTCACAATACTACCAGGACACACAATCGCAACCACTGCTACAAGAGGTGAAGGAACAACAAGTTCTGGCTACGACTATAGTTACGGAATGGAAACCATATCCGAAAGAAACGTGACCACAGAACACTATGAAGAATCAGAAATATCAAGTTACACAGAAGAACAGATTTTAGAAGGAGAGGAAATACCGGAACCTTATGTTGCAGCTAAAATGGTTTTTGAGATCGATTCTGAATATCACTTGGTTTCTGATGCTATTGAAGAAAGCGAATTCAGTGCTAGTGGCTATGTGGTTTTGATCAATGGATCAAACCTCGCTTTGGCTTATGTCGGACTTGATAACATGACTGGAACCTTTAACTTCACTGCAGAGCTTGAATTAAACATCAATATGACAGCCAAATATGAGGCCTTTGGAATAATGCCTGACGATTCGGAAGTAAGTTTAGTAGATGGTAACATGACCTTTGGCATAGTCGCTGAAGTCTTTTTGACCTTTGAAGTTGAGTTAACTTGGTATGGCAGCATGCAGGTGATCAGTCAGGCAATGGTTACTCCAACCGGTAGCTTCATGATCTGGCAAAACATGATGCAAGATTTCATTGTATACGAAGATGTAAATGGTAATCAGGTCTTCGATCTTAATCTAGAAATGCTGGATGTAACAGATATAATGAAAGAAGAGTTCAAAGGTATGGGCTTACCTGGAATATTTGCATTGCAGGGCGCTTTCGAATTCGAAGCTGAAATGTGGATGGACATGGTTCAAATGAACAGTACCCACGGAGTTATCGAGGAAGACCATCAACATGAGACCGATGGTGACTCAGACGTAATTAACGAACACTATCCTTCCGAATTTGAGCCTGAGAACATAGATATAAGTACCACATTTACCGTTAGTGAAGATACAGCAAATAGCTTGACAACTTTTGAATGGAGCATAACCTATGAGGATATGCCTACAAACTGGGCAGTTAACGACAGTAGCGGCGTATGGCACGAAGGCGCTGTTTTGCAAGATTACACCTACGGCTACCAGTATGTTATTGACGAGAGCGATGAAATTGCAACTGCTGAGTTGTCCACGACGTTTACTATGAGTGAGATGCCTAGTGGTCCTGAAAACCCTGTTGGTGAAGATATTAAAGACGCTGTTAATGGATATGGGCTTGCTGTTCCGACTTATGCTGCATTTCTCGTGGTTGAAGACGTGGACACTTCCATAGATGATACTCACACCCAACCTGTTGAAGTATTCTCAGTAACATATCAAAACGAAACATATGCCGAATATGACTTTGGACAGACTTCAAAAATACCTTATGAACACACTTTAGACGGTGTTACGAGTACTATTGATTCTGTTGGTGCTTCTGTTAATGTTGCTGTGATTGAAGGTAGAATGCATGGAACTTCGATCCTTGAGAATGAAGGAGAACTTGATTGGATGTTGTTTGCTGAGGGTTTAGCGGAAGTTTTACAGGATACTGGTGGAGAAAGTTATGACTTCGTTTTAGCCTTAAATCTTCTTGAGACTAATTACCCTGAGTGGAGCGGCGGTGAAATCGTTCACGATCCGGTGATGCGTGCTTACTTCCTTTCAAGTGGGGAAGAAGGAGATGAAGGGTTCGAGATGCCTGCTGCCCTTGCTGTCGGTGTTCTTGCCGGAGTTATAGCAGTGCTGTTCTTTGTGAAAATGCGTGGAGGAAAAGCAGGAACTGAAGAATGGTAAAAAATAAAATAAACCCCTCCCTTTTTTTCTTTTTAATTTTCTATTATTTTTTAATAAGCTTATAGTCTTCTACAAGCTTTTTTTGCTTAATATTTTGTCTAAAAAGGTTTCTTGCTTAAAGAACAGTTTTCGCCCCTTTACGAACCAGAGAACCGCATATCCAGATAGCGCTAACATGATTCCAAGGAATATTGCGGCAAACCAAGCCCATTTCACCTGATCGAACAAGACTATATTCAAAGCCATTATTTCCAAAATCCCACCCATGGTTATAACATTCGCTTTCATGCTTATATATCCTATAATAGATCCGGCTATCAATACAGGAATAAGTTGGACGAAAAATGCTTGTATTTCTCGATTAGTGTCTTCAAGCCATTTTAAATAGTCAAGAAAGGAGTCGATACTGTAAAAAACTGCTACCATGAGTACCAAGGTTAAGGCTACGAGGTCCCTTATAGTATCAATTTTTTTCTGTCTGCCGAAGATCTCTTCTTCTATCATTCGCTCAAATCCTTCTGATGAAAAAGGTTTCGCGATTTCTCCGGTCAGATACTCTTCTGGAATCCATTTGATTAATCGTCTGATTATCCGTTCAACGAGGTCTGGACTGTCTTCTTGGTCACATTCAACAGCGCCTAAAACCTTACTTTTCGTTCCATAAGTGATGACGAGTTTTCTTTCCTTCCCTCCAAGAGTATACAAAGAAAGCTTTAAAGCCTCTTCAGAGTATTGNCTTAAAGCCACGAGNAGACCGGACATAAGTTGTTCATCAACTGACTCTTCTCCTGAAAAGTTTCTGTGATAGATACATAATCCGAGAGCGTTTATTATCCAGATGTTTTTAAACAAGTCCAAAACACCCGAGACAATTTATTATGTTAAATTATTATAAAATTTGTGTAGATATGGCTCTTGAGAGGAGATTATGCATTAAAAGAGAATATTTGTGGTCTAAAAAGAAAAAATATGGCTTGTATTTGTTATTTTTCTTGTTTTTGTGATGTTGGTGGTTTGCTTGGCCACCAGTCGTATTTTTCTGTTACGCTCATTACTGATGGGACAAGGAGGGTTCTGACGAGGGTTGCATCTATGAAGACTCCGAGGGCTAGGAGGTATCCTAT
>JGI24422J19971_10001971_pt1 | contig 12703 bp, 15 predicted proteins | sample DeeMarSWOR152_54_FD_19971 | JGI IMG/M metagenome (IMG submission 19971) | reverse complement strand
ACGAAACGTGAAGTTCACAAACGTTTTCATCATATCTCGTCTTCTTCGGCGGCTTCTTCTTGCTCTGTGGTTGCTTCCTCGTCTTCTTCGGCGGCTTCTTCTTGCTCTGTGGTTGCTTCCTCCTTTGCTGGCTTTTCACCAGCCTCCCCAATTGCTTCGGCTTCTGCAAATCTTCTGCTAATCCTAGTTATACGTATTCTGACGTGTTCTCCGGGCTTTGTGTTGGGCACAAAGCATACTAGGCCCTCGATCCTCGCTATGCCTTCGCCGCGACGACTTGTCTCAAGAATCTCAACATCGTATTCTTTTCCTAGCTCAACTGGCTTTGGAGGAAAACGTCTGGGACCGAAGTTTCTACCGCCTCTCCTTCCATGCTTTTCACGATACATGCTTTCACCTCTTTCTAACTCTGCTACCAGACGATTTCAGTCTACACGACGGTTAGTTGTCCATATCGGCCAACGTTCAGCTGAATCTCTCCACGAAACGAGGTTACGTAGCCGTTTTCAACCTTAACCGTATCGTTTTCATTGACTTTTTCTATATTCTCATTCCACAGGGTGAGCTTGATTTGCCCGGATCCGTCGCTTACGATTGCGGTTGCCACGCGGTATGTTTCACTTTTGTATCTGGACATTACTTCGCGAGTCGGCGATTTTTCGACAACCTTTGCTTCTACCTCTACTTGCTTCATCCCGTTCTTCAAATCTTTGATTTTCAGCTGCCTTCTCCTCCAAGCGCTTTGCTTCTTCCGCTAAGGTGAACCTCCAGAAGCTCCAGCGATTCTACGTCGACTTGTGCCAGCTTTCGATTGGGTCGATTTTGCTCCGAACCCTTTTCTGTCCTTGGCCTGAGTTATCCGCTGAACAGCCACAGCGTCTGAGCCAATCCTTTGACTACGCCTAAGAAGCTCTCTTTTCTGCAATGACGTTGCCTCTATGGGCCATTTGGGCATTAGTGCTATTCGTCCCTTCATCGCGGTGCTAGCCACCAAGCCAGAAAACCATGCAAAAAGTGCCAAAGTGCTACAGGTTACATGGCTATCTTTCCGGCAGGCTGGTGATGTTGAAGGGAGAAGACGTCGGATATAAGTTTTTTTATGCGACGTCTGTGCGGCTTCGAAGGCTTTCTTATATCGCTTTAGAGCAGGGCGCTATTGTAAATGCTCTGCTGAAGAGAAGGAACTAGAAGATTGTTCATATATCCCCAGTATTATTACATATATCGTAATATAGGTTAAATCTTTTAAGCACAAGAACATAATCAGATGGCATAGTAGGCGAAATCTCAATGGGAGAAAAACAAAAGGAGAAGCAATTGGAAGAAAGGATAACGAGGGTTCTGTCGACCGCTGATGTTGCAGCCACAAAAAGAATGCTTGAAAAAGACCACGCTATTGACTGTCTCTTCCTGCTGCTTATGGACAAGGGCAAATGGAAGAAAGCGAAGACATACATGAACAAGTATGATCTCACGCTGAGTGACGGCACGTACCGAGCCCGCATGATAGAGATCACTCGGCAAGGCTTCGCAAAGTCCACACCTATTGATCCTCTCAAGAAGCAATACGCGATAACGTCCAAGGGTCGAAAATTAGCCACCGAACTGCTTAGGCTCCTCGAAAGCGTTTGATGGCGTACGAGAGATTCGCGAACCGTTTGCTCGTTGTTGACGGTAGCTCTTCTCCTCCGATTTCCTTGAGGCAAGCTATTCAAATGTTAGCATAATCGTGCCTCTGTTTGGAGCAGGAATGCACCGTCGTTTTTATCTTTGCTGATTCAGCTGTTTTATCATACTCCAAATCTTGTCGCCAACATAGTGGATGTTTTCAAAGACTCTTCCGCTTTCAAGGTTTCCTGCCTCTTTCGAGCTGTAGAGTGCCAAAGCAACCGCTATTGGTCTTTGATGGTCTTCGTCAGAGATCACAACAACGTCGCCCTTGCTGAACTTGCCTTCTAGCCGTACAAGACCTGGAGCCATAATGTCTGCTCCGTTGCAGATGTGTGGAATGGCTCCCATGTCCACTATTGCTTTTGGCAGCCATGACAAGAGTGTTCCAGCCGATAGCGTAGGGAAGACTCCTCTTTTCGACTTTGCAAAGGTAACTCGCCCGTCGACCAAGAACATTTCTGTTTCGTCCATTTCGGCCAGCTCGATGGGGAGCTTCAGAGGCAATTGTTGTCTAGGGGGAGTACTTAGTGTCTTGGCGAATTCTGAGAGCAGTTTCTTTGCTTCCTTTTCCTTCAGGAAGCGACGTTTTGCCTTGTTCACGTTGATAACTAGGAGCTTTCGTATGCATAAATGTATAGCTGTGGTGCACTTCTCACAGTGTCCATGCAGCATGCCTTCTGGTTGATTGCTAACTAGAGGATAGGTGAAGAAGTGAGGGCAGCGAGTCCACGTTGACAATAATAGAAAAGAGTTCCAGAAACCTTAAATGGGCTCTTTCTTTTAAGGATTAAGTGCCGAGGAGGAAGGAGAACTTTGCGGCTCCGCCCTACAAAAATGCTAGGGTTGATTCTTTTTGCAGGCCTAGTGCTGCCTCTTCCGTTCGCAATCACTCCTGCACACGCAGAGGAGCCGTCACTGCTTGAAATTCTCAGCAGCCTTGGCTTCACAAGCATTGCAGAATCGACGGCTGGAACTTTTCCAGCAGGCCTTTACGAGGCAAAGCTGTATGCTGAGTTTGCTGGTTACCATGAAACGAATGAACTCAGCTGTTATCCCGAATACACAAGCAACTTCAGTCTTATCTTCTCCGGATCTGAGGGGGATTTCGGATACCTTACACCGCCCCTAGCCAAAACGTTTTATATCAACAGCACTTTCGGACTTTCGATGTATGTCGGCCATGAAGACCACAGATATTTTACTGAATGGCTGAGAAATCCCGACGCCCAGAACCATTCGAAAGTATACGCAAACCTGGACGAGCCAGATATGTATCTTATTGGCTTTGAGAATCTGTACGGATTAGGCGATAGAGACTTCAACGACATGGTCTTCTCGATTCAGCCAACCCTTCATTACCTGACTGTGGAAACTGACCCAGCAGGAATATCAACGATACCTGGCGAAGGCTGGTATAGCCACTGCACAGAGGTTTCACTTTCAGCACCAAACACTGTTGCGGTTTCTCCCTTCATTCGCTATGAATTCAGCCATTGGGATGTGGACGGTGCTTCCCAAGGGGCAGGTTCAAATCCTATTGTTGTTCACATGAATGAGAATTACACAGCCATTGCTCATTATGGGCTTCAATATTATCTGACTGTCTCCTCTCCCTACGGCATTACCGGCGGTGAAGGTTGGTACGACAACGGGACTACTACCTATGCTACTCTGGACACCGATATAGTTGACCATGGTAATGACACTCGCAGAGTTTTCACTCATTGGAGTGGTAATGCCTCGGGGACCGACTATTCCGAAAGCAACTCGATCCTCATGGACGGACCTAAAAATGCAATAGCGAATTGGAAAAGCCAGCACTATTTGACGCTGTCAGCTGGCGTAGGCGGCACCATCAGCCCTTCCAGCTCGGCATGGTGTGACGCTGGAACGACGGTTTCAGTAACAGCCATCCCGGACTTAGATTACTCGTTTGACCATTGGGATCTAGACAGCTTTGACGTTGGCTCCGACAACCCGTATGACGTCATAATGGACACAGCTCACTCTCTGCATGCTGTATTCCAGTATTCTCCGCCACCGCCTAACTATTACTTGGATGTTGAGACTGATCCTTCCGGTATAGTTGCAATTGCAGGTGAGGGTTGGTACAACGAGAGTGAAACCGTACTTCTGACGGCGCCGGATCTAGTAGACGTGGCAACAGGCATTCGACATGCATTTGCCTACTGGGACATTAACGGAGCTTCACAAGGAGCCGGGATAAACCCGATTACTGTCCACATGGATGCAAACTACACAGCAACAGCCCATTACACTCTCCAATACTATCTGACTGTCACATCTGACTACGGTTCTCCAACTCCCTCAAGTGGATGGTTCGACGAAGGAGACGCCGTAACGTCAACAGTTGTCTCGCCCTGGCCGGGACTTGCAGGCACCAGATATGTATGCACTGGATGGACAGGTTCAGGAAGTGTACCTGGAACTGGATCCGGGTCCTCGACTAGTTTCGTGATGGATGAACCCTCAAGCATAATGTGGAACTGGAAGACTCAACACTATCTTACGGTTAGAACCAATCCGCTGGGTGTCGCAGCCATTCCCGGCGAAGGCTGGTATGATGAATATGCGAGCGTTCCCCTTGCCGCACCAGACATAGACAACTACAGATTCATCGACTGGACTGTTGACGGCTCTTCAGCTGGAGTAGAAGCTAAGTCAATCTCCGTAACGATGAATGCTCCTCGAACTGCCGTTGCCAATTATGAGCGCATCTCTATAGGAGGCTCCAGTTTTTCCTTGAGAGCTCCACTGCTCCGATTTTGGATTGGCCTAGACTGTCTCCTCGTTGTTGCTACGCTGGCAACTGGATTCTGGATGAAGAGGAACAGAAAAAAACGTACGGGCGCAACTTGGTGAAGCGTTTCGCCGATTTGGCTTAGAAAGCGAAGCCTTGCTCTTTGTATTTTCTGGTGATAATGGAAGTTCGAACCCGTAACACCCCTTGCAGAGGAGCTACATCCTTTGCGATTAATGAATGCAGTTTCTCCTGATCTTCAGTGATTATCTTAGCGATAATCACCAATTCCTCGGATAGCGAGGTAAAGACTTCTGTTATTTGGTCGTTCTTCGCCAATCTCTCTGCAACGGCTTCGCTCTCTTTTGGATCCGTGAAGATTGTTACAATTGCAGTGAGAAGCTTCATCCCTGCCTTTACAGGATCGATCTCGATAGAGTATTTCTTGATTATTTCATGCTCTTCCATTTTCCTCACTCGGTCATATATCGTCGAGTGCGCAAGTTTCAGACGTCTTCCGATCTCAGTATATTTTTCTTTGCTGTTTTTCTGCAAAATTCTCAGTATTGCCCAGTCCAGATCATCAAGGAAAAGCAGTTGTTTCTTCGCCTTCATACGGAAAACCTTTCCAGAAAGATGGTTACATTTTTTCGAGATTTATTCTTTTCCATACACAGAACGTGTGAAAACTTCAGTGAATTTCTACGAATTCCCGGATGATATGCCTAACCCCAAGATAGTAGCGTCGAAAAAATGTAGGAAAGGAGAGACTTTTTTCCACAATATTTCAAAAAATCCCTAGTTCAGCCTCGTTTTTTCGAAATCCATGTCAGATACACTTAAATCAGTCGCTAACATATAGAAAATAGTTCTATAGGAATTTTCTAGAGAGGGTTTAGATGATCCATAGTATGAGAGTGCCAAAAGTATGGGATCTTCTGAAACATTTCAAGGAAACGTGTCAACGTAGGGGATGGAAAACCTCGGATTATGAGTATGTCGTGAAGATTGATGATGAATACCACAACTTCATCGGAGCGAGGACAGCCCACACTTCAACATTTAAGAAGATCGCTTCCAGCAAGAAATGCGCGGTTGCCAACGGGCAAGCCTATCGCGTAATCGATATCTCTTATACTGCTTGGGTCTTCCAACAGCCACCCTCCGAGCAGTTGATCAAGGTCTTAACGATGGACTCTGAGCTATCGAAGAAAACAGCAATGTACGATCTAAGCAACGTGTATCAAGGCAAGCCTATTTGCTTAAAAGTCAACGAAACAGACAGCCCTGTTTTTGACGAGTTCGAGAGCTATCTGAAGGAAATGTATGGAGTAGAAACAAAACCGCTCTACGAACCAAGAAAGCGTGAACCTAGGAGCTTCAAGTCCAAGCTCCAAAAAGCCTCAATCGGATAGCCTTCAGCTTCTCACAAGACTTCATAAGCAACTGCTTGCTATTCTTCATCAGGGAAGGCAATGGGAACTGAAGAACCTACCGACGACGTCAGCGAAATGAGAAAGCTTGCCGAAACCAGGACTTTGCTTGAAAAGAAGATTTCGGAAGCCGAAGCAGACTTGGACAGTCTGAAGACCCTACTCGAGTTGGTAAACAAAACTCTCTTGGCAAGCGGCTTCAAAAGAGCAAGGCTCCCTAAAGCGAAATCCGCAAAAACGAAGGACTTACTGCCAACTAGCTACGAAACAGTAGAGCCTCTCAAGGCGGCAACAGGAGGATTACTTGCTGAGTTACTCATCAGCCAAGATTCGATGTCGGTTAGGGTTGCTGAAGGCAGAGCTTTCAGCGTGAAGACCCCGCCTTTTCAGCAGTTTCTGGTCGAGCGAGTTCTGAACAAGATGCAGGGAAAAAGATGCTGAAGCAGCAGGAAAAGGCCAGATTATCCCGGAAAAAGCTTTCTCTTACGAACTAATACTGGACGGCGATATCCTCCGTGAGATGGCAATCAAAAACGTCACCTCTGAAAGATTGCGAGAACTTAAATCGAGCATTCGCTGGACCTTGGAAAAGATGTCCGAAAAGTCAAGTAGAAGCGTCTAGCTTGCTTGAACAGGTTGCAAAGCCTTCTCGCCTACATGATCTATGGCAAGCCGGCCAGAGCAGGTTCGAAAACCTTTCCCATCATTTCGACTATTCTAGCGAGCTGGTCTGGCTGCAATGCTACTGCAAGCAGTGTTACCCCAGCAAGCAGTATTATCGAGCCTATGATCCTTCTTTCTGACAGTTCCAATGGGATTTCTCCTAGATGTATCTCTTCAGTTTGTTCTCGATCAGAAGCTTAGGGGCTGCTCCGACTAGACGATCGGCTTCTTGCCCGTTTTTCATGATGAGAATTGTTGGGATTCCCATTATGTTGAATCTCTTGGCCATTTCAGGATTCTCGTCTACGTTGAGCTTGCCAAAGACCACTTCGCCCGCGTATTCTTCGGCCAGCTCGTCAATTATGGGCGCCACCATTCGACATGGCCCGCACCATGCTGCCCAGCAGTCTATAACCACTAACGGATATTTATCAACCATTTCCTTGAAGTTCTCGTCATTAACTTCGACAGGCACTGAAACTCTGCTTCCTTTTGCATTTTCAATAATCTCTGCCATTTTCTTGGCTCGAATCTTCTCAAGCTCAGGATCGCTTTCCCCAAACAATCGACCATGCTCCATCATAATACATTTATTCATTACTACTTCTAGTCCGTTCCCTTTTGCCTTTTTCGCTGCCTTCTGACTTTCTATCCCAAGCTGCATCCAGACAACTTTTGGCTTGCCGTTTTCTTTCTTGAGTTGAACCGCTTGTTCCACAATCGGAAGAACTTCTTCGGAAGGCCTGAAGATGTCGACCACGTCAATTGTCTTCCTGATCTCCGGCGGCAATTCAACGAGGCTGTTGTAGGCTTTCTGCCCTAAGATTTCGTCTGCCGTCGGGTTAATTGGTATGATTCTGTAGCCCGCCTCCTGCAAGTATTTCGCAACTTGGAAGCTGGCCTTTGCAGGGTTCTTCGAGAGCCCAACGACTGCTACTGTCTTGTTGTGTTTGAGTATTTCCTGCAGATCTGCTTGGGACAATTCAGAACATGCCTTCACTCGAGAAACCTTATGGTGGCAGTTCCAATACTAAAGAATTGCGATGGGTTAGCCTTCGATTTTGGCGTTAACAGTCTTCCGCCCTTCTTTCTTCAGAATCTGCCTTGCTGCTATCACTCCGGAAACTGAAGCTTGTACAAGTCCCCTTGTTACGCCAGCTCCGTCGCCGATCGTAAAGAGATTGCGAATCGGGGTCTCTAAACCCTCGCCCAGTGCGAGCCTCGACGAATAGAATTTAACTTCAACTCCGTACAGCAACGTATCTCTTGAAGCCAGTCCCGGCGCAATTTTGTCTAGCGCATCCAACATCTCTCGAATGTCCACCAGGTACCTGTAGGGCAAGACGAAGCTCAAATCTCCAGGCGTGGCGCTCTTCAACGTAGGAATCACAGTGCTGCGGCCGATTCTTGCTTCAGTAGAACGTCGTCCAGCCTCCAAATCACCCAAACGCTGGACAATGACGCCCCCGCTGAGCAGATTGGTCAGTCTTGCGATGTATTTACCATACGCAATGGGCTCCTTGAACGGTTCAGTGAAAGACGTACTAACCAAGACTGCGAAGTTGGTGTTAGCAGTCTTGCGTTCTGCATAACTTTGCCCGTTCACTGTCAAGATACCATCATAAGACTCGGTGATCACCTCGCCATATGGCGCAACACAAAAAGTTCTGATGTAATCATCAAAAAACCTAGAATAGTAGACAAGCTTAGGCTCATATAACACATCTGTCAGCTCTTCAAGAACGGCAGCCTGAACTTCTACACGAACCCCCACATCAACGGGATTATTCAAAGTCTTCAACCCTAAGGCTTGAGCTTCGCATTTTAGCCACTCAGCACCGCTACGTCCGGGCGCGACGACAACATACTTCGCGTGGATTCTTTCACCGTCGATTGTTTCAACGCCGTCGACATTCCGATCCTTGACTATGAGCCCTTTCACTTCAGTCCTAGTTCTGACTTCAGTCTTGCCATCTAGAAAACTCCTCATCTTCCGAAGAGTCTCAGCACACTTCTCGGTCCCCATATGCCGAACTTTCTGCCGAACAAGCTTCAAGCCAGCAAGAGACGCCTTTCGCTCTATTTCCTCGATTGAATTCTCATCAGCGCCAAACAGATTGTTTGGAGCTCCAAAATTCTTGTAGACTTGATCAACATGAACGACCAATCTCTGAAGCCCTTCCATATTGACATACTTCCCCAGCCAACCGCCAACCTCTGAAGAAAGCGTCAGTTTCCCATCGCTGAAGGCTCCCGCTCCACCCCAACCATGAAGAACATTGCATGGGTCGCAATTAAGACATCCAAGACCTCTGCTCGCTGGGCATTTACGCTTGTCAATATCTGCGCCTTTGTCGAGAATCAGAACGTTTAGCGAGGAGTTTTTCACAAGTTCCATGGCGGAGAAGATACCGGCCGGCCCCGCGCCGACAACTATCACGTCATATTTCAAAGGGCATCCCCGGAGACCCTACTCACAATAACCCCTCTTGCATATATTCTTAATGTCTTTGAAATCAAGAATACAGCTTTTCCACTGACAAAACGCTGCTAACGTTGCCTTTCAGACATCAACGCTCATGAAGTCCGCATTCCGCTCTAGTCCTTGATAGCCTCAAGAAGGCTCATAACGTTCCAAAGCTTCACTCGTGTATAGGGCGGCATATTCGGGTCCTGGAGAATGTCGTCAAGAACAGAGATAGCGTTGGAAGCTCTTACTGCAGGGGTCAATTCGCCGGTCTGAAGTGCATCTATTGACTGTTTAGCGGCTCGCCGAATGTTGCGAGGAGTTGTAGTATCCTCGGAAACCTGCCCGAGTACCGCAGCAGCCTGCGCAATCCTTTCTTCATATTCCTTAATTTTCTTTCTACTCACCACAAGCTTCGCCCCCCAAAGGAGAATCGAGAGCAAGCCTCAAATTGTTAAGCACTAATATTAATGTTCAAGGTTTTAAGCTTGTCTAGAAAGTCCAATGACATCCAACATATGGCGGAAATGCTGAAGCAAGGTGCCACACTCACCGAGCTAGCCTGTCCCGCATGTGCCTCTCCGCTTTTCAGGTTCAAGAGCGGTGAGCTCTGGTGCGCCAAATGCGAAAAACGTGTTATTGTCGTCAAAGAGGGCGAAACTGCGGAAGAGGTTACGAGTCAGACGCACCTAGCAGCTCTCGAAGCCACCGTGTTAGCTAAGATACAGACAATTGAGAAGAGAATTCGAGAGGAAGAGAACGTGGATGAGCTGCAGAAACTCAATGCTGTCCTCAAATCTCTCTTGGACAATCTCAAGACCCTGAGAAAGATGAAGCAAGCCTAGGTTCAGGAAATGCTGGGGCGCTACGAGAACTTTCCAGCAACAGCTCACGGAACGGCAAGATTAACATATGCTACTTCACAAGCAAGGCTTCAACAGGCAATATTGTCAGCCTTTCATCGGTTGAACAAGAAGAAGCGCAGATTGGAAGAGGTCACTTACTCCTTGACGCAAAGCTGCCAAATTGGCTTCGAGTTCGGCGTCGCAGAAGACGCTACTTTCACCTATCTCGATGGAGACGAGCTGAGCGTTGTGGAATCTCAGATTTCAAAGAGAGCCTTAGCATTCCTCGACTTCCTCTGCATCCTTACATATCATACAGTTGAAGAATCTAGGGCACCTGCCCCGCTGAAGTTCGACTACTTCATGCTGCGATTCGCGTTCGACAGGAAACGCGCTACCCTCTATGTTTCTCATGAGCGTGGGCCACAACACGTTGATACAGAGGATTTGATAGCCTTCTTAATGTCTTATGTAAAAAAGGAACTTGCCAATCTGCTTGACAGCAACTCTGAAGCTTGAGCAAAAGCAAGGACACTATTTCTTCCTCAATAATTCAAGAACCATGGTTTCGATCGCCTGGGCCACCATATTTGGCGAGGGCTTTCCATCAATAGCCACAAGCTTTTTCTCGTCCACTAGTTTTAAGTAGACTCCTCTGACTTTCTGCTGAGTCTCCAAGGTTTCCATCACCGTTTTCTTCCTTTTGATGCGGCGGAACACGACCTCTGGGGGCACATCAATGTATATAGCCATGTCCGGCACGATGGCGTACTTGTTTATACCTTCTATCCATTTTATAGGCAGTCCCGAGGCTCCCTGATATGCGATTGATGAGTAAACGTAGCGGTCGCAAACAACGACTTTGCCTGTCTTCAAGAGTGGAACTACTTCATTCTCCAGATGATGAACACGATCCGCTGCGAATAGTACAGCCTCCAAGACGGGGAAGCGGGCGTTTCCTTGAAGTAGTTGGTTCCTTATGATCTTTCCGATGGCGCCTTCGGTGGGTTCCGTTGTGTAAACGGCATCGTATCCCTTACCCACGAGAGTCTTGACGAGAAGGTGTGCTTGGGTTGTCTTTCCGCTACCATCAATGCCTTCGATGCAGATGAAAAACCCGTTTCTTCCCCCGCTCCTCACTTGCCGACCCCCTGTCAAGGTTGATTGCTTAAATAGCGATAACTAAGATAAAAGCTGGAGTGTCTGCAGTAATGGGTTCACGTTGGGGAGAAATCAAAGACCCCGTGTATGGCTACGTCTACGTCGCCAGAGTTGAGAAGGATGTTGTAGATTCCTTCCCGATGCAGCGTCTCCACAGACTGCGTCAACTGGCCGGGGCAGAATACGTCTACCCAGGGGCCAATCACACCCGCTTTGAGCACTCTCTCGGAGCGATGTACCTAGCGCAACAACTGACTGAAAGGTCAAACGTTGCCCAGTTCTTGTCAGAGGACGAGATCCAGATGGTTCGCTTCGCAGCATTGCTCCACGACGTGGGGCACGGACCTTTTTCGCACGTCTTCGAGCATCTACTTGAGAAATTCCTAAGTAAGAACCATGAAGAAATAACCGCGTGGATCATTAAGAAGTCAGAGCTGAGCGACGTCCTAGGGAAAGCAGGATATGATGCTGACGCAGTGGCCAAACTGGCCGTTGGCTCTTTGAATCGAGAAGGAAAGTCCTTCATGGATCAAATCGTTCAGAGCGCAGTGGATGTGGACAAGCTTGACTTCATCGTTAGGGACACCTATCATACCGGAGCAGAATATGGGAACGTAGATATTTTTCGCCTGATACACATGCTCGACGTAGTGGAGCAAAATCTAGCAGTTGATCTAGGAGCACTCTCCGCGTTAGAATCCTTCATACTTGCTCGCATAGAATCTTTCAAGAGCATTTATTTCCATCGCGTTAGCAGAGCCGCCCAAATAATGCTCGCGACGGCTATGGAAAACGCAAAAGACGAGCTCGGCCTGGTCAGTTTCAAAACTCCCGAGGAGTACTTAGCGCTCAATGACTACACCGTCTGGACAATGCTGAAACTTTGCGAGAAGTCACGCAAAATAATGGAGAATCTTGAGAGGCGCCAGCTCCTCAAGTGCGCCTACGACCAGACTTTCCACGTGAAAGACAAAACAGTCTCGAAACTCTTCGGCGCCGAAGAGATTCGGAACGAAATGCGAGACAAAATAGCCGAAAAGGCTGGTGTGAAACCGCATCTTGTAGTCATTGACGTGCCAACACTGCCTTCCGTGCCATACCATCACTCAGCCCTTCTGGAACCAATGGAGATCCCTGTTTTTTACAGAGCAAAAAATGGGAAGAAAGTTTCGCAGCGACTGAGCGAGATTTCAAGAATCTTCGAAGCACTGAAAGGATTCATCAATGTCGTTCGCGTCTATACGGAAGAAAGACACCGGGAAGCCGTGAGCGAAGCCGCAGAGAAAATGCTAGGAGAACTTCCCTACTCAGCCAGAATCTCCTATTGAACCATAGACGAATTTTCGCAGAGACGAAGGCTTGAAGGAAGACCTAATGCTTCGCGCGCCGCATCCAAGGTTTGCNTAAGACACGCGTGTCATTTGTTTCGCAAGTGTCATTTCAGAGCTTGTTTGGGCTCAGAAACCGTGACTAATACAACAAGAACCCCCGCGAGACCTACTAGGGCGCAGGCTATGAAGGGCATTTCGGAAGAGGAGAATTCATATAGGAAACCGCCGACTGTGGCGCCTGCAACGAGTCCGACGTTTTGGAAGACGCTGAAGACTCCCATTCCTCTTCCCCTTTTGGACAGTGGAAGCAGACCGGAAAACATGGCAACGATTGAGGGATTTGAAACTGCACGTCCAAGTCCTCTGAGTGT
>JGI24422J19971_10001968_pt1 | contig 12710 bp, 12 predicted proteins | sample DeeMarSWOR152_54_FD_19971 | JGI IMG/M metagenome (IMG submission 19971) | reverse complement strand
TGGGGCAGGAATTGAGTAGTTTAATATCATACACGTGCTATAATAACAAATTTTTACATATTCTGTCAAATGTTATCTCTTTTACAATAAATGANCATACNCACAAGACTACTNTAAAAACATTAATTTGCCCATGTGTTATTGTCGACTATTAATATGATAAGCGGTNAAAGNGGGGTNAGAATGNATAGGAGGCTTCTCCTTTTCCTCTTAATATTCANTGTGTTGATTTGTATCCCACCATTTCTTTTTCCTGAAAATGTTTCAATTGAGGATGCACAGTTTCAACTCGCAAGGGATCTATTTCAAAAGNANCAGTACAGCGAAGCCATTGTTGAGTTTAATAGATTACTTCAGGANATANGCTCTAAGAAATATGCTGATGCTTNCCACTATTACCTTGGCAGCTCATATATCCGCATGAATAATTATGAAGATGCTGGAAAAAAATTNATGCTCATTATAGATAACTATAGGGGGAGTAAGTACCACAGTCTATCTTTTTACATGCTAGCCCGCCTGNAATTTCTCCAGAACAAGTTTGATGANTCCATCNNGCTTTTTGATTCTTACNTGCAAAANTANCCATCGCTCGAATATGCAGACAACAGTCTTTACTGGAAAGCCGAGGCATTACTGAGACTGGGACGACGTAATGATGCAAAACAGGTTTTGAGGGAGCTACTGAAGAGATATCCCCATGGAGATAAAGCAGATTCAGCGATATTAAAGCTTAAACTACTGGAAATGGAAGAAGTAAAAAGAGCTCAGGAAGAACCGGTGGCAGAGGAACCCGATTTCGTGGAGACCCCTCCTCAGGAGCCTGACGTCATGTCAACTGAAATGGAGGCATTAAAAGAAGAACTTAAGAAGCTGAAAGAGCGTGAAAAGAGCTTGCTGTCAGAGATCGACAAATTGAACAAGGAGCTAGATAGTTTGAATACCGAAATAGAGAGCTTAAAAGAGATGGAGAGCAGCAGTGTGGCAGAACTGGAGCTCAGGATACGTGAAAGAATAAACGCGCTCATATCCTGGGAAAACGTGCTGAAAATCAAGGAAAGAGCCTTGAATCAGAAAGAGAAAGAGTTACTATTGGAATATGAGAAATTAAAGAAAATTGAGAGTATGCTGGAATAGAATGTATAGAATTATCGTTTTAATAGTCCTTTTTCTTTTTCCTCCTCTGATTCAGGCTGCAACAATTGAAAATGGCTTCATCCTGGTATATGTGGATGAAGAAACGGGAAGAATGTTCTTGTCAACGGTTGCTGGCAAGGCTGATATACAGGGAGATGAAAAAGTAGATTTACTATTTTTTGATAATCCACCTTCAAGTTATACTGTGATCTACGTAAACGATGACGCATATATCTTTGGAAGTCAAAGGGGGACCTTTTTAAAGAGACCTTTAACCCTTGGCAAATCTATTTCAACTATTTGGGAAAATGAACTCGTTAATGTCGAACTAACCATCCGTTTTATCGGCAGGAAGGACTCTGGGGTCGAAGATGGTGTGTTAGTCAGTTACAGGGTTGAAAATAAAACCGAATATTCCATCAGTGTCGGTCTTAGAATCCTATTCGATACATACCTAGGTGAAAAGGGCAGGTGTCATTTCACCGCTCCTGATGTAGGAGAAATATGCAATGAATCTGAGTTTCAAAAATCTGAAATCCCTTCAACCTGGATGTCGGTTGGACCGCCTGGTGACTGTGCTTCCTGTCTTCGGGGAGTATTGAAGGAAGGGTCTATGAGAGCTCCGGATAAGATCGTATTTGCAAATTATAGAGCTTTGAGGGAAAATCTCGGTTATTACAGAATAAGAAAAAAAAGGACGTTCGATTACCCTCCATACTCCATGAATGATAGTGCTGTAACGTTATATTATAATCCCGCCTCCCTCCCGGCTGGCCAGTGGAGGGCATACAGTACGATAATCGGTCTCTGTGATGAAGGTGAATATGCTGAGGAAACTGTAGAGATAGAAAAACAAGAGGAAATTGTCCGGCAACCCTCAGGACAGGAAGCCTTCCTCCCTCTGAAGGAGGAAAAAATAGAAACAATGGATAAGATAAACCTGGATCGTATCAAAAAAGAACTGAAGGATATTGAGTTACTGATGAGCTCACGTCAAAAAATCAATGAGATAATAGAGGGATTAAACCAAATTCTGGAAACAGATGATAAATGGCTTGATGAGGAAGAAGCAATACGCATGAAAAAGACATTGAAAGAGCTCGAAGAAATGCCCAGGAGTTTGGATTGATTTTATCTCAGTTTACCTGAAAGATTTGAGAGTTTGAAACTTCTCTTCAAATCTCGGGCTTCATCTCTTTTGCGAATCTCCTCTTTCTTGTTATATAGACGCTTCCCTTTGGCCAGCCCAATCTCCAGTTTAATTTTACCGTTCCTTTCGTATATATTCAAAGGAACGAGGGTATATCCCTTTTCCCGCACCTTAGCATGCAATTTATTAATCTCATTTTTATGAAGCAGGAGTTTTCTCTCTCTCAAAGGATCATGGTTGATTCTATTTCCAAAAGGGTACTGGTCTACATGTACATTTTTTAAGAACATTTCACCATTTTTAATAAAACAGAAGCCGTCTTTCAGGCTTACTTTTCCACTTTTTATGGATTTGACTTCTGTTCCTTTTAAAACAATTCCCGCTTCGAACTGATCTACTATAGAGAAATCATGAAGGGCTTTCTTATTTACTACTATTTTTTTGATTTCACTCGTTTTCTGGGTCATATGAGTTTTGAAATTGGTAATCTGAATACAAATTTAACCTAAATACATGAAAAGTATAAGAAAAAAATCTCTCTCTATACACATACCTTTTTGCAGATAAGATTCTGCGTCTTGTGATTCCCTCTCAATTGAAACCGCCTAACTACGTTTTAGTTGACATTAAATTTTTTTATCGTTATCTTTTTTTCAGATTTAAAATTTAAATTGAATTGAAAATTGTTCTTTGAAGAGTGAGTATGATGAGTGATTCTGAGAAAAAAGGTATTGATGAAGACGGGGTCTTAATAAAAAAAAAGGATGAATCTGCTAAGGAAAAAGGTAAAATAGAGGAAGAGCTTCCCATAGATAATCTTGATAGTGGGGGTACTGATCAACCTACTTCAGTGACTGAAAAAAAGTCAGAGATTTCTGCTACTCAAGAGCAAGAAGGAAAAACCTTCAAAAAAAACCTCTTGGAAGGCCTTGATGAGGAAGAAATAGCCACTCTCCTTGCAGCAAAGCAGACACTCGAAGAGCAGAACCAGTTACTTGAAGACAAAAACAGGCTTCTGCTTGAGTACGAGGACCTTTTAAAAAGAAAACAGGCTGACTTTGAGAACTTTCGCAAGCGTATGCAAAAAGAGAGCGAGGAACACAAGAAATACGCAATCTCGGAGATCGTCCTCGATATTATTACAGTTATAGACAACTTCGAGAGGGCGGTGGAATCGGTAGAACAATCAAAGGATTTTAATGCTCTTCACGAAGGTATTTTAATGATTGAAAAGCAATTAAAAGATCTACTTGAGAAAAAGTATGAAGTCAAGATGATCGAAACAGTGGGAAGAGAGTTTGATCCCACTCTTCATGATGCAGTCATGATGGAAGAATCGGATGAATACGATGAGGATACAGTTGTTGAGGACTTTCAGAAAGGATATGTGATGCATGACAGAGTTATCCGACCGGCAAAAGTGAAAGTCGCAAAATCTGTATCCTCAGTAGAGCAAGGGAATAGCAATCAAAATGAAAACGAAGAGGGCGAATCCCCTGATAAGGATTAGACCTCTGAGAAAGGAGTATACCCATGGGAAAGATCATAGGTATTGACCTCGGAACTACGAACTCCTGCGTTGCAGTAATGGAAGGTAACGAGGCAAAGGTGATAACAAACTCTGAAGGGCAGAGAACAACACCCTCGGTTGTTGCATTCACTAAAAAGGGTGAAATACTAGTTGGGCAGCCAGCCAAAAACCAGATAATAACGAACTCTGAGAATACCGTATACTCAATTAAACGGTTCATGGGCAGAAGATATTCGGAGGTATCAAGAGAAATCAAGATGGTCCCCTACAAGGTAATACAGGGGAAAAGTGCCGATGCGCGAGTTCAGGTGAGTGAAGGCGAGTTTTCACCACCTGAGATTTCGGCTCGTATACTACAAAAGATGAAGAAGACCGCCGAAGACTATTTAGGTGAAAAAGTAGCGGAAGCAGTGATAACGGTTCCTGCCTACTTCAATGATTCACAGAGGCAGGCGACAAAGGATGCAGGTAGAATTGCAGGTCTTGAGGTGAAGCGAATCATCAACGAACCGACAGCAGCCTCACTTGCATACGGGCTCGATAAGAAGAAAGACGAAAAAATTGCTGTGTACGATCTTGGTGGTGGCACCTTTGATATATCGATTCTTGAACTTGGAGATGGAGTATTTGAGGTTAAATCCACAAACGGGAATACACACCTAGGAGGTGATGATTTTGATCAGCGAATCATGGATTGGTTGGTACAGGAGTTTAAAAAAGCACAGGCTATTGATCTTTCAACCGATAAGATGGCGCTTCAGAGATTGAAAGAGGCCTCTGAAAAGGCAAAGATTGAGCTTTCTAATACAACTACCACGGAGATCAATCTTCCATTCATCACTGCGGATTCAGCCGGCCCGAAGCACCTCAATATGACATTGACACGTGCAAAGTTTGAGCAGCTTATCGAGGACCTCATAGATTCCACGGTACAACCTTGTGAAATTGCGCTAAAAGATTCGGGGTTGAAAGTTGAAGATATCGACGAAGTGATTCTTGTGGGTGGCTCCACCCGTATCCCGGCTGTAATTGATCTAGTAAAGAGAATCTTCAAAAAAGACCCGAACAAATCTGTCAATCCAGACGAAGCAGTTGCCATAGGTGCTGCAATTCAGGGCGGGATTCTCGGAGGAGAAGTAAAGGACGTGCTCCTTCTCGATGTCACTCCTCTTTCACTGGGTATTGAAACACTTGGTGGTGTGATGACAAAGCTGATTGAAAAAAATACCACTATTCCTACCAGGAAGAGTCAGATCTTTTCCACAGCTACAGACAATCAGACAGCCGTCAGTATCCATGTGCTCCAAGGGGAAAGGGAGATGGCTATTAATAACAGAACCCTTGGAAGGTTTGATCTAGTGGGTATCCCTCCCGCTCCCAGGGGAGTACCGCAGATTGAGGTCACCTTTGATATTGATGCCAATGGGATTGTGCATGTATCAGCAAAGGATCTTGCGACTTCTAAGGAACAGAAAATCAGGATTGAATCATCTAGCGGTCTTTCTGAAGAAGAGATCAAGAAGATGGTAAGAGATGCAGAGCAACATGCAGAGGAGGATAAAAAGGCAAAGGAAAGGGCAGAAGCAATAAACCAAGCAGATAGCCTTATTTACCAGACCGAAAAGATGCTGAGAGAATACGGAAGTAAAATCTCTACAGACGACAAGGCAAATATCGAGAGGGAGATAGAGAATACACGAAATGCAATGGAAAGCGGAGATGCGCAAAGTATAAAGCAAGCAACAGAAGTACTGACTCAGGCCACGTACAAGATATCAGAATCCATGTACAGAGAAGCGGCATCACAGTCAGCTTCGGGTCAGGGAGCAGGAGCAGGCAGTTCGGATTCCTCAGGACCACAGGAAGAAAAAGAGAAGAAAGAAGCTGAAGAGGATGTAGTGGATGCTGAGTATGAGGTTGTCGATGATGAGAATAAAAATAAGAGCTGATCATACTGATTGTGGTTCTTAAATAAGAAATACCCTATAAGGAAGCTTATAGGGTATTTTTAGTTAATTGGGAAGAGAGGCCTTTTATGGCGAACAAGAGGGATTATTACGAGGTCCTTGGTATAGACAGAAATGCCACCAATACGGATATAAAAAAAGCGTACAGAAGAATGGCGATCAAATACCATCCTGACAAGAATCCAGGTGATAAAACATCGGAAGAAAAGTTCAAAGAAGCAACTGAAGCCTATGAGGTTCTCGGTGATGAGGAGAGGAGAAGATTGTACGATCAGTTCGGTCATGAGGGAGTTCAGGCTGGTGCTGGAGGATTTCACGGTTTCAGAAATATGACGGATTTTGAGGACCTCTTTGGTGGATTCGGTGATATATTCGGATCTGATATTTTCGAATCTTTTTTCGGTTTTGGTGACTTTTTCGGACGGTCGCGCGCAGGCACGACAAGGCGGGAGCGGGTTCACAGGGGCACTGATATTCGTTATGATATGAATCTCACTCTCGAGGAAATCGCTTTTGGTAAGAAGGTGGAAATACAGGTTACGAGGGATGAGCAGTGCTCAGAATGCAATGGTTCAGGTGCGAAGGCAGGAAGTGGTCGAGAAACATGTCCACAGTGCGGTGGTACCGGCCAGGTGAGCAGGACTCAGGGATTTTTCACCATAGCCACGACCTGTTCCCGCTGCAGGGGCACAGGAAACGTAATCAAAGATTACTGTCCGAAATGCCGGGGGAGTGGAACCATCAGTAAGAGCAGACGTGTTGTTCTTGAAATAGAGCCGGGACTTGGTGATGGGACGATTCTACGGCTTGCTGGAGAGGGGAATGCAGGTTCAGGAGGGGGCCCACGTGGCGATTTAATTGTAGTAATTCATGAACGATCCCATCCCCATTTCTTGAGGAAGGGATATGATGTAATGTGCCAGATCCCCATAAGTGTGTATCAGGCAATGCTCGGTGCGAATATTCGAGTACCGACTCTCGATGGAAAAACAGTAAAAATAACGATTCCCGCTAGTACCCAGAGCGGCAAAATATTCCGTTTAAAGAAAGAAGGCATACCTTATCCGAAGAGACGGGGAAGAGGAGATCAGCTTGTGAAAGTGTTCGTTACCATACCGAGCGATATCTCTTCTTATGAGAAAAAAGTCCTCCAGGAAATATCTCAAAGCAGAAATGATACAGATTCCCCAGCTCTCATGCATATAAGAAGCTTTGAATAGCCAGTTCTTACCATACAACTTATTCATTCAATTCATTAATAGAGTGGATCCGTAAATCCATAGTTTTCCGGATAAAACTGTGCTATTTTTTAAAGATAGGTTATTTTTAAGAAAAAAATACTGATTTGGTAAAAAACACTCTTGAAAAAAAATTATTGTTAATTATAATTGCGGTAAAACAGCTATGACTGGGAAAAAGAAAAACAGGCGAAAGGTAAAGATTGGTATAATTGGTGTTGGAAGAATGGGCACCTATCATGCCAATGTATTGTCGATACTGAACCACGATGTAGATTTTATCGGTGTGTACGATATAAATAAGGACCGAACAGATTATGTAGGAGAAAAGTACCGTACAACTCCATATACAACAATGGAGGATTTGCTGGAAGATTCAGAAGGGGTATGCATAGCAGTTCCAACTCATTTGCATTACGAGGTTGCAAGGAAAGCACTTCTTTCTGGGGTTCACACCCTGGTTGAAAAGCCAGTCGCAAGTACAGTTCAGGAGGCAGTCGAACTTGTAGAAAAAGCAAAAGAAAAGAATCTGATATTCCAGGTAGGTCATGTGGAACGATTCAAAGGAGCGGTTGTGGAGCTTCGAAAAATTGTGGATCGTCCATATCTTGTGGAAGCACGCCGGCTCAGTCCATGGGAGGACAGAGACTGGGACACTGGTGTTGTTCTCGACCTCATGATACACGATATAGATATTGTATTGAGTCTTATTGATAGTAAAGTTATGCATATAGATGCGGTAGGAAAGATAGTTAAAAGCGGCTTTGAGGATATAGCTTCAGCTGTACTGCAGTTCGAAAATGGGGCGATTGCAAATATAACAGCCAGCAGGCTCAGTGAAACCAGAATAAGAACCATGGCAGTTTCTCAAGACAAAGCATTTATATATTTGAATTTTGAGAGTCAGGATATCAATATCTATAGAGGGTCCTCTGCAAGTTTTTTTGTGTCATCAAAGGAGATTACCTATAAGCAGGAATCTTTTGTAGAGCGTGTACTTGTACAAAAAGAGAATGCGCTGAAAGAAGAGCTCCAGCATTTTGCACACTGTATTCTCGGTAAAACTGAGCCAATAGTCCAAGGTGAAGATGATATTAAGACCCTATCAATTGCACTCGAGATTATACACAAAATATATGATAAAATAGGCCAGCCTGAGCCTCAAATTGAGGACTCAAGAATCACCCGCTGATTAACCACTGTTGATTTCCGTTAAAGCTTCGTGAGAGAACCTTTCTCTTGTAAAGAATCCGTCAATGGATTATACTTGTAAAGAGCCTTATGCGACAAGCCGTGGTCTTGATTAAAAGAGTTTCTTGCCGAACAGGCAAGAAAATCAGGATTAAGGTACTAAAAACATTTTAATTAATTGGCTTTCTACAACTTGTGTCTTTCGATTATAGGAGAGTGTGAAATATAGGGAGGTGGAAAAATATATGAATAGAGGAGTGAAATATGAAAAAGAACAGGCGAAAAAAGTATATTATTGAAGGAAATTTCCAGACACGATTCATATTGAGATTCGTTCTCGTAATTGTTGGGGCGACTCTACTTTCAGCTGGCGCTTTACTTGGCGTATTTTACTTAAAGTATCAATATGGGGAAGCCGATTTTCAGAACCTCATTATTATGGTATCTCCAGAAGGAACCACAGATGTTGCAAGTTTGTTCCAAGTCGTCCTCGTTCCAATTCTTGTTGCCAATCTGCTTATCCTGTGCATTATCATTCCCTATTCACTTATTTATTCTCACAAGATCGCAGGTCCTATATACAGGCTTGAACAGAGTCTTGACTTTCTTCTTAAAGGNGAAATGGATTTTATTATCGTTTTACGGAGAAAGGATGAGTTTAAATATCTGGCAAATAAAATGAATGCCCTCATCGATTATATGCGGAGAAATATTGGTGAGGTTAGGTTGAGTTACAGGATGATTCAGGAGAGGGCTGTAAAAATACAAAACATNGTNAAAACCCCACCTGTAGATATAGAAAGTCTCAATATGGAAATAATGGAGCTCAGTCGGTTTTTTAAAGAGCGTGGAAAGCCCTTTAGTTACTAAAATCTCGCTTATTAAAATTTCGCTTGCTAAACTTACCAGTGTATCTTCTTTAATGATTCTCGGGCGGCTAATTTGATATCTCTTCTGTATTTTCCCCTCATTATTTCAACAAGAGGAACAAATCCTTCTTTATCCCCAATTTCACCGAGAGCCACCACACACGCTTTTATAAGTATATCATCTGACCCAGAAGTACTCGATATTTCAATTACACGGGTGAGCTCTGAAACTGATTCACTTTGGCCAATTTTACCGATGGCAGTTGCAACAGAACTTTTTACGTGAATATCATGATCATACCGGAGAGCCACGTGTAGGTGGGGGAGCGTACTGGGATCAGCTATGCTACCCAGGGCGTTTGCGCTTGCGGCGCGTAAATCCCAGTAATCATTGATAACTCTCCCAGCTTCTCTTTTTACAAAAAGAGTGCCCTGCTGCAGGCCGAAAACAAGAGCATCGATGACTTCCTGGTCCTTTGCCCCCATTTCTTGCAGTTTTGCAACGGCAATTAGCTTACTTTCATGCGAACCTTCATAGAGGAGCTTTACATAATCCTCAGCTTTTGGTTCTTGAAGGTTTAATAGATACTGTTCAACACTTTCTTGTGCATACACGGTACTGAGACAAAAAAGGGTAAATACAAATAAAATAAGTAAAATCTTCTTCATGTTACNCCCCCTCTTCTATAAGCCCTTTATACCATTTATCATTTATTTTTATAAAGGTATGCTGCGGTTCTGGAAACTCTTCATCCTCAAATACTACATATACAAATGCTTTATTTGGATTTATAAATTCCACCCTTGAAATTTCCAAAGCGGCAATGTTTCCCTTTGTCCTTGTATCGANCAGGAGTTTAAAAAATGATTCAAGGTCCCCCACATTCCATCCTTCTTTTTTGAGGATCTCTGGATCATTGTATTTTTCTCTGTACTTTGGTGTGAGAAAACTTTTCCAGAGCTCGAAATCATTTTTTTCGTAACTTTCTTCAAGCGATTCTATGACCTGGATAATCGATACGGTTTCTCTTTTCTCATATATAATTTCATCATAGGCCTTTTCTGTTTCCCTATCTTCAGCTGTTTCGAGAAGAGCCTGTGCTTCGCCTATTGTTTCTTCCGTCGTCAATTCCGGACTTTCTTCGATAGAGATTTTTTCAATATCATGTACTGTATTTTCTTCTTTTACGGTTCCCTTTTGTGCAGCGCACTCTCCCAATAAAAAAAGAACTACGAGCACATAAATAGCATTGATTTTCATATCTCTATTTTACAACGTCATATTGTAAGCAGGTTTTTAATTTATTTCAATAAGTTTTCGACTATTCAAACATTGAATAGTCAATTGGCTCTCCTTTTGAAACATCCTGCGTAAGCTTTCTCCCAATTACATCGCTGACTTTTTCTACCCCAATGGAAATGTTGGGCCTTAAAAAAGTAATAGCTGAAGTTTTAATCTCTTCCCCTTTTTTTAAATTCCGTGCAGCATATATACCCCGGCGTGCATAAATCCTCTCTCTACTTTCCATTTCCGTGATTATTTTTTGACTACTCCCAAGCATTTGTTCGTAGAGTCGTACCTTTTTAACCAGTTTCCTCAGTTCTGTGGGGCTTAGAGAGTTCTTATGGTCTGACCCTTCCAAATTTTTATTCAATGTGAAGTGCTTTTCGATTGCCTTTGCCCCCTTTCCAATAGCGAGAAGTGCAGCGTCTGTTCCCCGAGAATGATCTGAAAATCCAACTGGTAGATTGAAACGGTCGGAAAGAGTTTGGATAAAATTCAGGTGAAGTGCATCGACAGGAGGCGGATATAGCATTATACAGTGCATGATGCATAAAAAGGGAGGATTGTATTTCCTCAGTAAATCAACCGCCATATCCATTTCTCCAATGGTACTGGCCCCTGTTGAAAGGAATATTCCCTTTCCTTTAGAGGCGACTTTTTTGAGAAGTGGGGAAAATGTGATATCGCAGGAGGCTATTTTAAAGAATGGCACATATTCATCGATTTCCTCAACTATTTCAATAGAAAATGGAGTGGTAAAGTAGGTTATGCCCGCACTTTTTGCTTCCTCATAAATAATGCGATGCCATTCCGGCTTAATTGAATAAGATTTGATTTGGTGCTGCCAGCTGTTATTCGTAAGCCCCAGTGTTTTTGCATAGTATTCTATGGCGAATAATGAGTTCAAAGAAAAGTCCTGAAATTTTATAGCATCTGCTCCACAGGATGCGGCCTGGTGTACCATCTCTATTGCGGTCTTAAGATCGCCGTTATGATTTGAACCTGCTTCGGCAATGATGAATATTTTTTCAAACATACCGCACGCTGTATTGTATAATGTTTATTGAATCTTTCGATTTCAATTATTATACTATATTAACCATTATTAACCATTTTTTACATTTTTTTATTTATGGTTACCTCAGTATCCTACAGTAACTGTATATTTGGAATATATTTAATAACAGAAAATAAATAAAGGAGTAGTTGTTGAATGAGAAGCACAGCTGTTTATCCCGGGAGTTTTGACCCACCTACAAATGGTCATTGTGATATAATAAAACGGTCTTCAAAATTGTTCGATAAACTCATCGTTGCAGTAGCTGAAAATCCTGCAAAGAAATATTTCTTTTCTGTAGAAGAGAGAATCGCAATGCTCAGGGAGATTGTACGGGAGTATGATAACATAGAGGTGACGCACTTTGAGGGGCTTCTTGTTGAATACGCGGATAAAATTGGAGCGGTAACAATTATTCGTGGTTTAAGAGCTCTATCGGATTTTGAGTATGAATTTGAACTGGCTTTGATGAATAGACATCTCAATTCCAATGTTGATACCATATTCATGATGACGGATGAGCATTATTCTTTTATTAGGAGCTCTCTCGTTCGAGAGGTTGCCCGCCTTGGTGGTGACATATCTGACAAGGTCCCTCCTGTTGTAGAGAAATACCTGAAAGAGAGATTCTCACAGAAATAGTACTATGCAAAAATATTTTTTCGCTTGTTGAATAGGGTTTTATGGTCATCGGGATTAATCAATTTTTCCGATATGGGGATTCTTGGCAAAAATAGAAGGAGTGATATAAGGTGTTTCATGATCGGGTGTATGAGAAAGCACGCAATCTCAATGCTCACATTGTATTACCTGAATCCCGCGACGTGAGGATTCAAAAAGCCGCAGTAGAAGCTTTACGCTCTGGTTTGGTAAAATCCCTATCCTTTATAGGAGATCCCGATGGGATTAAATCGGTTTCAAGGAGAGAAAATATAGATATTTCCAGGGTAAAAATAATCGACCATTTGAATGATAGTAATTTTGGTGAGTTTTCACAGGAGTATTATCAACTACGAAAACACAAGGGAATTACCAAGCAGGAAGCCATCGATACCTTAAAGGATCCGGTCTACTATGCTGCAATGATGGTAAGAAAGGACTATGCTGATGGTATGGTTGCGGGTGCTGTGTATTCCACCGCACATCTTATCCGGTCGTCTTTAAAGGTGATTGGCATGAGGCCGGGGATTAAAACAGCTTCAAGCTGTTTTGTCATGATTCACCCTGATAGAACCTTCGGGTTTGAGGGACACATGATTTTTGCTGATTGTGCAACTGTTCCTTC
>JGI24422J19971_10001965_pt1 | contig 12719 bp, 14 predicted proteins | sample DeeMarSWOR152_54_FD_19971 | JGI IMG/M metagenome (IMG submission 19971) | reverse complement strand
GCCTAAGAATACTCATACCTCCATGGAGCAACGAATTTTGCTCCCTAACAAAAAGCACAGCAGCCCTACTACTGATTGGAGTACCAGAACTCACCTCCGCTGGCAGAACAATAGCCGCTTGGACATACAGAGTCTTAGAAACATACACCTTCATAGCGTTAATTTACCTTCTCTGGATCAGCGTTGTGACGAAAATCTTAGACATACTATACAACAAAATCAAAATACCCGGAATAGAAATAACCGCTTAAATCTTTCATTTCTCTCAACATAGTGAGACTTTACGCGAAAAGTCGAAGAACTTTCTTTAGAGATAAAATGCACGTGGATGCGAAAAGAAAATGTTACTACGGGCCGCTTCAGCTTTTCAAGACAGCCTAGAGTTCAATCGTGTCTCCCGTCCTCAAGGGCTTGCAGCCATCTCCAAAGGCTTCGACTAGTCGATGAACGGCTTTGGATCCGGTGCAGTGGCACGGCCCAACAACTTCCGGATTAATTTTAAGGAGCTCTTTTACGGTTAATCGAATCCTTTTGTCGTCTGCACCTACTAGGTGAAAGCCTCCAAGAACCGCCCAGACTTTACTGACACCTGCCACCTTTTGGGCTTTTCTTATCGTGTTTATGATGCCGGAATGAGCGCAACCGGATACGACCACCAAACCTTTTCTCTCAAGATTTATGGTTAACGCTTGGTCTTCTGGCATGAGGTCCTCCTTAAACTTTTCCTTTTCTACTGACCAGAAGCCTTTGGCCTTCTCGTACGCCATCCCTCGCTCTACCTCGCCGCTGGTCACGACCCCCTTAGCTATGGTAACCGGGTTCCGAGTCAACAACAGCACTCCGCCGGAGGCTTCCACTTCGGATGGTTTGAACGGTGAACCTATGTACTTGAGGCCTGGATCGAGCTTCAGTTTTAAACCGAAAACTTTTGGGTGAGCTATTACAGGAACCTCGTTATCAATTTGTTTTAGAATGCCTACTAGGCCGCCTGTGTGATCGTAGTGGCCGTGGCTTAAGAACACCGCGTCTATCTTAGTCAGGTCTACACCCATCACCTCCGCATTGTGCAACACTATGTCTGGAGAGGGACCTGTGTCCATCAGCACAGAAACCTTGTCGCCATCTCCCTCTGCCTCTATCAGGAAGGACAGCCCGTGTTTAGCTATAACCTCCCGCTGAGATTCGCTAACTGAGTCCTCCACAAGCACAGCCAACTTCAATTTTTTAGCCAATCCAAATCTCCTCATTCATTTTCATTAAAGCTTAACTCGGAGACAGTTAACGGTAAGCGCAAATTTGGTCATTCTTTGTATCGCCTCTGCTCCCTTCTTTTCTAATTGTGTTTCTTACATGCTTTTCTGCGTTACACTCTAGCTTCCCAATTCTTCTTCTCTCAAGTTGAGAGTGGCTTTCACAGTGCCGTCGTCTAAGTATTCAATAGTGAATCCCATTTTCTTCATAAGTCCGATTGCCCGATAGTTGTCAGGTAACATTACACCGTAGATAGTTTCAAGTCCTTTATCTTTACAAATTTCAATCATGTAGTCCACCATTTTTGATCCTAGACCTAAGCCTTGCCAAGGGTCCGCAACGATGAAAGCGATTTCGCCAGTCTTCTTGTCAGGTTCGATGGGAACTCTAACAACGCCTAAGATTTTTCTTTGCCCATCCTCAGTCAATTCTGCCACGATCGCTATTTCCCTGTCATAGTCAATGTTGCAATATCGAACTCTCATTTCATGTGGAGTGTCTTTGATGATATTGAAAAACCTATAACGTATGGACTGTTCTGAAAAGTTTCGGAACATTTCCAGCCACAAAGGTTCATCTTCAGGCTTTATAGGTCTCAGAAGAACAGTTCGGCCGTCTCGAAGCTTCCACAAAGTTTCATACTTTTTGGGATATGGACTAATCACCAAATGTTCGTGAGGTTCGAGTTTCGCGAATACTCGTTTTTTATCGATTACTACGCGGGCGTCAAGAGCAAAGGCTTCCTTTTCATCTATGAATAATGGATTAATGTCAACTTCTTTTAGTTGCGGAAAATCAACAAGCATCTGAGAAAACCGCACCATTACTTCTTCCAGAAGCTTAACATTCGCTGGTGGCACATTTCTGTAGCCTTTAAGGAGCTGATAGACTTTCGTTTCCTCCATGATTCTTCTAGCTAGAGTTTGATTTAACGGTGGAAGCCCGATAGCAACATCTTTGAAAAGTTCGACGCCGACGCCGCCCATTCCAAACAAGATTATTGGACCGAAAAGCGGGTCAGTTTTAGCTCCAAGAATAATTTCATGGCCCTGTTTTTTAATCATGGGTTGAACTGTAACACCACGAATCTCAGCCTCTGGATTATATTCTTTGGCTCGCTGTATAATATTGTCAAATGCCTCTCGAAGCTCAGCCTCAGAATTAATGCCAAGCACAACTCCTCCCGCATCAGTTTTATGAACAATTTGAAGCGAAAGAATCTTAAGAACCACTGGATAGCCAATTTGCGAAGCTGAAAAAACCGCTTCATCTGGAGTTCTTGCCACCAATGTTTTAACAATTGGAATATCGTAGTATTCCAAAAGTTGTTTTGCTTCCATTTCAGTCAATATCTCACGGTTTTCCCTTGCAGCCTTTCTTATTATCACCGAAAGAGGACGCTTCGGTGGAACGCTATCCACAGGCAGTTCTTCAGGCGTTTCATAAAGCAATTCAAGATTACGTTTATACTGATACATATACATGAATGTTGCAACTCCTTGCTCTGGTGTGGAATAGGTTGGGATGCTTTTTTCGCTGAAAATGCGGTTGGCTTCTTCTACTTCTTCGTAGCCCATGAAAGACGTCAAAAGCGTCTTGCGAGGATCCTTACTCTTACAAAGTTTCACAATGCTTCTTGAAATCTCAACGGGACCTGCTACGCCTTGAGGAGTGTAAATTATCAATAAACCGTCAACGTTTTCATCTTCAAAACATGTTTCCACCACCGCTTTATATCTGTCAGCTTTAGCGTCCCCCAAAATATCAACTGGGTTTCCTCTGCTCCAATAATGCGGTAAGACGCTGTTAAGCGCCTCCATTGTTTTTTGGCTTAGTTTAGCTGGTTTTCCTCCTCTGGCTATAAGCGCATCTGTAGCCATTATACCTGGACCACCAGCATTAGTGACGATGGCAAGGTTTGGGCCCCTGGGAAGGGGCTGCGTGCCTAAAACTTCGGCGCAGTTGAACAAGTCAGCAATTTCCTCAACACGTACTATTCCAGCACGTTTAAAGGCTGCATCATATACCATGTCTTCTCCAGTAAGCGACCCCGTATGCGAAGCAGCAGCCTTTGCGCTCTCGCCAAACTTTCCCGCCTTCACCACGATTATTGGTTTTGTTCTTGCAAAGTGTCTTGTGGCACTCATGAATTCTCTAGCATCAGTTACCCCTTCAACATACATCAATATGCTCCTTGTCTTTGGATCAGTACCAAAATAGTCTATCAGATCGCCGAAGTCCACGTCAATCATTGAGCCTATGGAAACGAAGTTGCTGAACCCTATGTTTTCGTGAGTTGCCCAGTCAAGGATTGCTGAGCCTAATGCACCGCTTTGAGAAATAAATGCTATGTTGCCGGGCTTCGGCATTTTAGTTGCAAAAGTTGCGTTAAGACGGACGCTTGGACGTATGATGCCTAGACAATTAGGTCCTATTATCCTTAGATTATATTTATTTTTTGTCTCAACAATTCTGTCCTCTAATCCTTTACCTTTCGGTCCAATTTCTTTAAAGCCAGCTGAAATGATGATGATTCCGGTTATCCCACTTTTTCCACACTGCTCCACTACGTCAGGAACGGTTTTAGCCGGAGTAGCAATTATGGCAAGGTCAACTGTTTCTGGAAGTTGATCCACGGTTTGATATGCTTTGAAACCCAGAATTTCGTTTTTGCGAATGTTAACCGGGTAGATCTTGCCTTCATATCCTAATTCTGTAAGATTTTTCATTAATGTATACCCAACGGAACCTCCCTCATCACTTGCTCCGATCACCGCAACGCTTTTAGGATTAAAAATCTTGTCAAGATTTAACGTGCCCAAGATGAAACTTCCTAACTGGGAAATAATTGTATGAGTACATAACAAAAAACCTTGTGTTTGTTATTCATGCTTTATGTAAGAGGCGATTTTCATGAGTGAAAGAAGCGAATTAAGGTTTATCGGCACAGTGGAAAGTTTGGGTAAGCTATCAAGGGTAAAGATTTTTCCAGAATTTTGTGTGGGTCTGGAAGGCCTTAACAACTTTTCACACATTGCCATCCTTTACTGGTTTCATTTGAGGGACAATGAAGAGGAGAGACACACTCTGCGGGTTGTTCCAAGGAGGCACCCTGGAGCGCCGGAGGTTGGGGTGTTCGCTTCTAGAAGCCCAAGCCGACCAAATCCAATCGGACTCTGTGTCGTAGAACTCATAAAAATCGAGGATTGCACTATGCTGGTGAAAGGGCTCGACGCTTTTGAAGGCTCGCCGATAATAGACATCAAACCATATATCCCCCGAGCTGACTCTATTCCTGACGCTCGAGTTCCAGAATGGACATTTCATGGACCTCCAACATGAGCGAAAAATAACGGTTTTTTACAACATCCCAATTTCAAACGAAGAAAGAATTGACCTCTTGAAAAATCCCTTAACCATGTGGAGAGAGAATCCCGAGCCTACAATTCAGTTAAGAACTCCTGAACTGGCTATTTGCAGACTAAGCGGCTTTTTCTCTTCTGCGTTCAATCATCACGCAGACACCATGCACCACATCAATACCATTCTCATTACAGAATTTGATGGCTGTTTTAGATTCTGATCCGGGTTGCATCCACACTTTTGTGACCCTAAGTCTCTTGCAATTCTTAACAATTTCCTCCGTAACTTTTGGTGGGACCACGACCTCGACAACATCCGGTTTGGTTGGCAAGTCTCCGAGATCCGGATAACATCTATCACCCAAAATTTTGTCGGTCTTTGGGTTTACTGGATACACTTGATATCCTGCTTCCTTCAGGTCTTTATACACTTGATAGCCGTATTTCTTGGGGTCTCTGCTAGCTCCAACTACAGCGAATATGTTTCTCTTATTCAAGAATTTCTTGATCAATTCTTTATTCATTTTATATCCTTTAAAACCTGCTAAAGATAGCGTGTTATTTTTGGTTCTAGAATTTGTCTAGGCATCGCGCCGACGATCCTGTCCACTAGTTTTGCGTTCTTGAATACTAACAGCGTTGGGATGCCCATTATCTGGTATTGCGTAGCGACTTCCCGGTTCTCATCCACGTTCAGTTTGCCAAATAAGATTCTTCCAGCGTAGTCTCTCGCCATTTTCTCTATAACAGGGGCAACCATTTGGCAGGGACCACACCACGGCGCCCAACAATCAACCGCTACTAGAGGATGGTTCTGGATCGTTTCTTTGAACTTCGCATCAGTTATCTCGACTGGTTTACTCAAAGCTGACTTCTCCTGTTTTTTCCCAACTACGCTCCTCATCATTTCTTGCAATTTTGCCCGTTTAATCCTTTCTAGTTCCTCATTCTCCTCGTTCTCCATCTAGACACCTTGTAAAGCTTTGACATTTTTCCAACTGATAAGGAATGTGGAAATATATCTTGCGCGCTCCCTACCTTCCCTAGGTATAATGACCCCTTTTAGTAAATTGTTTTCTCAAAGGATCGAGCGAGCTTTTTTTGAAAAGGCTCAAGGGTAATCGTTAGCTGTTCAAACCTATCTTATACTCCAATCGAAAACAAAACTATTCCAACTGTTAGAGCAAATAAAGTTGTAAAGATTTGAACATAAATTGTGTCCTTAACTGAATATGAGAGCAACGGCAATAAACCGTGTCCATCTTGAGATATCGTGTTAACAAGCAGAACTGAAAAGGGAATGATGCCTTCAGAAAATAACAGGAGAAAAAAGAGGTGAGGCCCAGACTCGGGTATGATTCCAATCAAAGCAGCAAAAACAATCAACAGAAATACGGGGAAACTCTCTATAATTGGTTTCAGATTAAAGTTTTCGATAAGAAGGCCGATGGCTAGCATGGTAAGGAAAATCCACAAAAACAATTTTGGTATATGTTTCTTAAGGATATGGTCATAAACATGCTCCTTCAAAAAATGTTTAAGGTCAAGTTCCTCTTCGTGGATTTCTATCACACAAGGTTGACAGGTCTTCAATTTTATGGCTTTAGCGATTTTATCTGCGAAAAAGCCGCCAACTATCCCTAGTATGACAGAAATGGCGAAGATAAGCAGAGCCGTTTCCGGAATCATGGTCAACATGACAAACGCCTCATCCCCTGCAGTGGATAACATTACTGCGGCCAAGGCGCCAAAACCAACCAAACCGTGAACGTAAAGGGATACTATAAAGAAAGCGTCTACACAGCCGGGTATAGACCCTAAAAGAGAGGCGAGTACAAATTGATTTACGGGTCTTCTGGTTATCTTTTCTCGAATTTTATCCTCAAATTTTAACTCCAAAAATTCAATTATAATCATTAAGAATGTTACCATTAGAATTATTTTGATAGTTTCCGAAAAAGTTGTTACTATCTCATCCCACATTTAGATAATCTCCATCTAACCTTTCCTCAAGATTTTTCTTTACATCCTTCGTGGCTGAAGATGATCTTTTTGCACGGACAAGTTTCGGGATGACCGTAGGTCCGACAAATAGTGTTGACAAGGTCCTCTGAAGCATAATGGTCCAGCTTAGAAGCCTCATCACAGGCCTTTTGAACGTCATAGTTTAGGGACCTTACAAATAGAGTCTCTAAAAGCCTATGTTTTCTCAACAATTTTCGGGCTTCGGCAAAACCCTTTTCCGTTAGTCTAACCCCACGGTAACGTGTGTATCTGAGTAAGCCCTTCTCAGCGAGTTTTTGAAGCATTTCAGTCACTGTAGCTGGCCGAACTCTTACAGATTTTGCCACGACTGTTGTCTTAACTCTACTAAACTCTTCATGCTGTTTTCTGTATATTAACTTCAGATACTTCCCTTCATTCACAGTTATTCTCGTTTCAACGTTCAAGGCAAGATCACCAAAAAAGGAAAATTTAGGTCTAACCTAAAAATTTTTCTGCTGGACCATTAACAATCAGAAAGCCATAACCAAACAACGGTAAAAAATAAGCTAACATCTTTCTGCAGACTTTCATTACATGCCGAAACATCCACGGAATAATTGCTGCCAATATGATTGTGTATTAGTTATCCAGACTTCATATTTGCGTTGAAGAAACTTTAAAGCAAAGACAAGATCTCTACTTGTCTTCTAAGGTATTCAAAAGCCCAAAAGTATCTAGGGGAAGGTAACAGATATGGCATTGAAGCTAGTCTGTCAAAGGGCGCGAAAGCGCGCGCTAGACCGATTTGAACATATCAGAACGTGTGTGCTGGCTAGGGAGCTCTGCCTCCTCGTTCGCACCAACAGAGTAGCATTCAATAAGGAGGACGTTCGTGACTGTTGCAGCTTCATTTCTAAATTATGTAGAGAGGCAGGCTGTGAAGAGGCAAGTGATCTGTGCGCTAAGGCCGCTGAGGCGGTTATGGAAAGCGAGGAAACGTATCTCAGGCTTTGTGAGCAAAGCTGCAAAAAATGTGGCGAATCCAAGCGACCAAGAAGACCAGCGCCCGAAAGAACCGTATACGTTGCCTGATAAGAAACAAGCAACTCGTGACCGTGTGCTTCACACCTACACCTTAAGGGACATGCGTGAGTTCCTTGATACTCAGCCCATTGACATGGCGGGACCGTGCACCCAGCCAACTGGGAACCAATCCTTGAAGTTGGTTATAGTGGCGCTAGAAGCTCCCTGGTCTGCGCCGGCCTCATGTTATGAAGAAGCTGAAAGAGATACATTATTAACGATTCAGAACGGAAAAGTAAATCATGAACCCAGACTTCGGTAAGAAGGGAACTTTAGAATGAAAAATGCTAGGAGCAGGAAGGTGGCCTTTCTGGCGTATTGCCTCTTAGATCAGAACGCCAGAGCTAAGGGTATAGCTAATTATCCTGGGCCTGTATCCGAAATAGTGGAGACGTTAACAGCAAATGGAGTGGGCATAGTTCAGATGCCGTGTCCAGAGTTGCTGTACGCAGACTTTGACAGAGCGCCTCATCCAAAGAACTGGTATGACAATAAGGAGTTCCGGGGTGTTTGCCGGGAGTGTGCAGAGCAAGTTACAGAACGGGTTAGAAAATACGCTAAAAACAGCTATCAGGTTGTTGGCATCATCGGTGTAGAATCTTCTCCTTCATGTGCCGTTAAAGGAATTTTCATTGAAGAACTTTTGGAAGTACTAGGCAGCAGAGGACTAGATGACATTCCTGTAATAGAGGCCTACATTGATAAAAAAGGGGTAAGATCAACGTGCAGAAGACTTGAAAAAGCAATAGCACAGGTGAAAAATTTCACAATCTATGAAAGAACTTAAAGGAGAAAAGAGCTGAAGAAGATTATTCTATTGAGGTGATGGCATGGAAACGGGAAAAGTAGAGAGTGTTACTGTCTACACTCTTGTAGACGACTACGCTGGATATGGAACGCTATTTTACGCTCAGCACGGTGTCTCTTTTTTGCTCGATGTTACTACGGCGAAAGATGTAAAGAGGAGAGTGTTATTCGATGTTGGACAGTCCGCTGAGCCTATTCTTCACAACATGAGCATAATGGATATTGACGCCAAGTCCATAGATATGATTTTTCTCTCGCACTGCCACTATGACCACACCGGGGGGCTTGTTGAAATGCTGAAGGCAATAGAAAAGGAGAACATCCCCGTGGTGGCCCATGAAGACATATTTAAAACAAGTTTAGAAATCGATCCCTACCTTCAGCACATAGGTATTATCGGAAACGATACGAAGGACAAAGTTGAGGAATACGGTGGAAAATGGATTCTGGTTAAGGGTCCAATAAAGTTGATGGAGGGCGTGATGACAACCGGGGAAATCTCAAGGGAAGAAAGGGTGGATTTCGAGAGGGACGTTACTATAGACCTTTACCGCATAGAAGAAGGAAAATTAGTTAAGGATTTTTTGCTGGACGATGTATCTGTAGCAATAAAAACTTCGAGTGGCCTTGTGGTAGTGTCAGGATGTTCCCACGCAGGGATAGTGAGTATTGTAAAGAAAGCCATAGAAATAACTGGAAGTGAAAGTATAAGAGCTGTTATAGGGGGCTTCCATTTAGTGGATGCTAAACGGGAAAGAATAACACAAGTAATTAAAAGTTTAAAGGATTTAAAAGCTGGAAAGATTTACACTGGGCATTGTACAGGATTAAGTGCTGAATGCATGTTCCTTAAAGAATTCGGAGACAACTTCGAGAAATTATACTGTGGGAAGACTATGCAATTCTAATCTGTTTTTTTCTAATTACATACGTTAGTCGTTAATTCTGAACATTCTGGTTATTAAAAACGTGATGGTCTCCTCAAAGAAAGTGGGCGATGGACAAGGCGGTCGAAGAGACCGTTTATTCTGAAGTGTGCTTTGGAGCTCTATTAGGACACCTTCTAAGTATCTCCGCTCAAAATCGATTTCAACTTCTAAAAAGCTTTAAGTCGCTGAACAGAAATTGCATAGAGGAATACAAATGAGTTCCACCGAATTTGACCTCGAGAAAAATTTGCTCGTACGTGCTGAACATGGATCGGACCTAGTTCAGTTTATAACCGAACTCGCGGAAAAGAAGGGAATCACAGTTGCGGCCTTCACGGCGATCGGTGCCTTAAAACGCGCGAATCTTGGGTTTTACGATCAAGAAAGTCACGAATATCGGGAGATAACGATCGACTCCCCTCACGAGATAGCGAGTTGCATAGGGAACATCTCCGTAAAGGATGGAAAACCCTTCGTTCACGCACATGCGGTTCTCGCGGATGAGGAGGGGAATACCAAAGCTGGCCACCTGGTTAGTGGGATAGTTTTCGCCGCTGAAGTTCATCTACGCAAATTAAAAGGGGTGAAACTCGAGCGAAAACATGATGAGGTAACTGACCTCTCGCTGTGGGACATAGAGTAGAAGCATTATCCCATTATAAAAATTTGAGTTGCAAGCCCACGGAAAAATTGGGAAATGTACTTATTCACATTGTATTTTTTGTTTATGTTCCAATCAACATATTTTCAGTTATCTTTCTCAGTGTTGCAACCGCAGATAGGGCCGCTAGGTAACTTGTTCTAGGATTACTTGGGGACGGAACGTTTTCTGTGTGAACCGTGAACTCGCCGAATTCGCCTTTAACTCTGATTTCATGGACGTTTCTCTGGATCGTAGGATCGGCCACTATTCGAACCTCAGTCTTCTTCGGTCCTACACCAGCTAGGCTTATGGCTGCCGCTACGTTCACGTTAACTGGAAACAGCTTGCAGGCCTCAAGGGCTGACCCTTTGTACACCGTTTTAGGTTTGCTTAATGCGTCGATGTTTATCCCACTCTGCTCAAGGTAGGAAACGTCTTTCAGTCCTTTTGGGGGTTTTCTCGTTGTCAAAGTAACTTCGTCTATCCTACCGATCGCCGCAGCCTTCAGCCCGTCTAAACCAGCTATGGCACCTGAGGGAATGTACACCTTCCTTCCAGCGCTGTCGGCGAGGGCTCTGATCTCGTTTGTTAACCTACTGTCAACCAAGGCGCCTACACTCATTACCATTAAGTCCTTGCCAGCTTGGAACACCTTTGAAGCATATCGACTCACAGCATCCTGAGAAGCTGCTTCTATAACCAAACGCGTATCTTTACACCTGACGAATTCTGCGAAGTTCTTCGTAACCTTCGGCTTGGTGGACAGTGTGCTTACCAGTTTCCGGGACTTTTGGAGAACCAAGTCATATACTGTAACCAAACGCGTGTTCCCCGCTTCACCTTCGTTAATAGCGTGAGCCAGCACAGTCCCTATGGCACCACACCCGATTAACCCAACACCCAATGGTCCGCTTCTTTCACTCACGCATGACACACTCAGATTATCGGGTATAAACAATGAAACATGCTTTTAAATGCTTGTGACCCCTGAAAATAGGCGTGGCTTGAGTAAAGATAACTAGGAAGATCGCATGAGAAGAGATTAGATAAGGAAGCAAAATATTAAGTCGTGAGGAAGAACAAACATTGTCTCGCAAGAAACTGTCCGACTTTCTTGAAAAGAGAGGAATCGACGCGGAGATTATTGACACGGGTGTAGAGACAGCAACGGTCGTAGCTTCTTCAGAGGTTCTAGGGTTAAGCAGAAGGAAAATAGCGAAGTCCATCGTCTTTCGGTCCGATATAGGTGCCATTGTCGCCATAATGCGAGGGGACCAAAGGGTGAGTAATAGGAAACTTGCTGAGAAGATCGGTGCCAAAAACGTTGAATTGGCTGACCCTCAGACCGTGGAGGAGGTGACTGGTTACAGCGTAGGAGGCGTACCACCCGTAGGACACAACCACTCGATGGATATCATATACGTGATGGACCGGAAGCTCCTAGAGTGTGACAGGGTTTATGCGGGCGGTGGGGACAACAGGTCTCAACTAAGCATCAGAGTAAAAGATGTTCTCAGGCTTGTAAACCCAAAGATAGTGGACATATCGGAATAACATATCACTGGTTGTGGACTTTAAGGTTAAAGCAGGCCTTCTGGGAGACTATTCTTTGAGCGATGAGGGTAACATCAGGTTTCGCTTCACTCAATCTCCGTCTGGTATCATCAGCGGGATAGCCTTCGAGGAAGACGGAGATGTTGTGGCGAGCTTTAAACTAAATGTTGAAAGGGGAAGCATTTACATGCGTGGAAAATCTTGGAGTTCCATAACTCTTACAATGGTCTCCAAGGCACTTGGAGTAAAGGTCTACAATATTTTTGATGGGATTCTCTCAAAATATGGTGAGAGAGATATAGAGTGTCAGACTTGGAGAATTGGGCGTACACGGTGTCTTTGGAGGATACGTGATGATGAGGTGAAGAAAGCTATCGAAGAGGTCAAGAAGACTCTGGAGAAACGAAAATTAATTTTTTAGCGCACGCTGTGAACAATCAAAAAACCCGAGTGAGCCCCTGTTGAGCGAGATTCTGGACTTAACAAGTAACATGAATAATGGCAGCAACTTTTTTTGTTTTGGTAAGTTTGTTAAATTTATCTACTATAGCTGGCGTATAAGCTTCTATTACTTCCACTTCCCTCTTTTCTAAAAGGGCTCTTGCATCACCACTCAAACTTGCCAGTCCGGAGGTACCCTTTCCAATAACAACTACGTTCGGATTCTCTTTTAATACGTATTCAACTTGATCTTTTGTAAAAGTATGACCATACTCTCTTTCTTCAACTTTACTAGAGGGAAGTATGTAAACGTCATGGCCATATTTTACACCATCTATTGTAATAGATCCGTAAGTGGATGAGTTTATCTTAACTATCACACAATCACCTTAACCATGAAAAACCAAAAGTCTCTGCTGGTATAAATAATTTTCAAGAAAGCGAAACACCAAAGCGACGCGAGCGCTTGGGTAGCGGAGAGGACAAGGCAGGAATAGATGTTGGTGTCAGAGTTGGAACTTATTTTCTTCTTTATTTCCCACCAAACATGGGCATGATAGTAACCATTGGATTGATGACAGGCCGCATAGACACTGCGGAGCGGATAGAGAGGCTCTACGAGTTGTAGCTAGCGCACGCTAATTAGTTGTTATCGTGATTTCC
>JGI24422J19971_10001963_pt1 | contig 12728 bp, 9 predicted proteins | sample DeeMarSWOR152_54_FD_19971 | JGI IMG/M metagenome (IMG submission 19971) | reverse complement strand
ACAAAATTGCAAAAGTTCGTCTGGAATACGGTCTAGTTCTTTCATTATTTCACCCCACTTTCCCCAATACCTCTTCCTTTTCATACCGTATTTAGCAGGAATCTTTTGAACAAACAATACTTCCGGGACATACGTGGACTTCCAACCAGCTCTTAAAATCCAATAAAAAGTTTTGAAATCATAAAAGTAGCCGTGGTCCAATAGTGGATGTATTTCCACAAAAGCCTCTTGATTAATAATGGCGGTTCCACCGAAAATGCGGTTTCTCACATGCCCATGGCCGGCAGGTGTAGAGCCTCTTTGAATTGACGGCTTAATCAACGATTTCAACAATTGCCTGAATTGAAAAATCCTTACGTACTCTTTATAGGGAAATTGAATAATTTTGTCACCATGGATTATTCCAACATCTTCATCTGCATGTTTGTCCAAGAGTGCGTTCCTTTTGGGTCCAAGTAATTCGTCGTCGTCATCAAATTTTATCACCCACTTATTTTCAGCTTCTAACATAGCCCTGTGATAATTATGCACTATGTTTGTATGATGGTCAAACTTCGGATTCATGATTTGAGCAAAAATCTTGGCTCTAGCACCCCTCAAAATCTGTCTTGCTTCTGTGTCATCTCTGAGAGTCACACGGTCAACGTAAGCCCTAAATTCATCTGGTTCTTGTTTGACTACGCTTTCTACAGCCTTTTCAAGGTAAGAATCATCTCTCGAAACAAGCATTACAATAGAGAACTTCATTATCGTCTGCACCTCAAGAAGGTGATAAGCGTCCAGGGCTTAAGGTTAATGATACTATGCAAAGCAACCTTTATTAGTGGTTCATGAAGTTTGGCCCGAACCCTCCCATGCCAAATCTGCTTCTCTCTGGACAAACCAGCGCGGAGATGAATGACTCCAGCGTCAGGCACATACACAGCTTCATACCCTTTCGCCCGTATCTGATTATGCACATCAATGTATTCGACTGGCACATCCCTAAGTTTTGCCAAGGATTTTCTGAAGCAATACACACCAGTAGCGAACTCCCTGTACGGACTAAACGAGTCCAACACATAATATTTCATGAAATTAATGTATTCTTCATGGATCCGGCGATATATACCTCGAATTGGACGTCGTGTAAAGCCGAAGAAGACGCCCCCTGCCTTAGTGGCCTGCATCACATCCTCTGCTATAGTAAACGCTTCTGGCGTCATAATAAGGTCTGCGCCCAGAGCAAATACCAGATCATTTTTTGCCTCATCAAAACCCGTTTGAAAAGTTTCAGCAAAGCCATACACCCACCGCTGTTTCTGTTTGTTGATGATTCTTGAATTACACGAACCCAACTTACGGATAACTTGTTCGCTCTTGTCTGTACAGCGATCCAGCACAAAGACCAGCTCATCAAAAGGAATCATTCTCAATGAAGGAAGCGAATATCTCAAGTATTCTTCTTCGTTGTGGACTGGCATGACCCCACTGATTTTCATTCGCGTTACCATCGCCGTCATTTCCTCTTCGCATCTTGACGAGGGTGAAACCCTAGAGACGTAGCCATAAACAGAACCAATTATAAACTAATGAACATTACGGAACAACTATTATACACCAAAGTAAGAATTACGTTAGCAAACATCTTTAACAAGTTTCTGCGCTAGCCAGCATTCCGAGGTTCATGCAAACCTAGCCTCGTTGCATATGTCCAGTTCATCTTACCGAAGAGTTGCCTTTAGAACAGTAGCAAGCCGATCAAAGATGTAGCAACACCTATCAGCACCTTCGGTTTCCCGCCCCGTTTTCTTTGCGATAAACCCGCCACCGGAGCTGAAAACAGGTGCGAGAATTGTCCCATAGCCCATTCTTATCGGGACGTCAACTACCTCTATCAAGGATGCGGAGACTGTGCTATTAAAGCCATGAACGAAAAATCTAGGACNCCACAAGTCCCCTAAGTTCACAACAATCTGTCAGCTGACTTGGTCGATGGCTTCCATCGGTTATCCATTGTCGAATTCCTTATTCTAACAATTCGATCCTGGCAGTTTGGGTGTAAGTCTTTTCTTCATTTGGTTAGCTTTTCATCGGAGTACAGTGTATCCCGCAGTCACCGCCCTCCATCATCGTGTCTTTCCATCTTCCGCCTCTTTCGGAATACCAGACGTTCGGGAAGGAGCAGGGCTCGCAGCCGAGCGACCTATAGCCAAGACCATACCAAGAATGCACTGGAAGTCTGTGGACTGCTGTATATCTCCAAATATCTGCTTCTGTGAAATCGAGGATTGGATGGAGTTTCGTGAAGGGACCCTGCGGCCAAACATAGGTATACATACCCCGCTTCTCACTCTCTGTCTTCCGCATACCGCTGAACCAAGCCTTGAGGTCAAGCTCCTCAACAGCCCTCATCACAGGCTCAACTTTAAATATCTGGCAACACAGCTCCGGATTCGTCTTCCAAAGCTTCGGCTTATAAACCACATCTTCCATCCATTTCTTGTCCTTTTCATACCTGCTGGTCAACGCTTTCACGTTCAGGTTCCATTCGTCGATGATTTTGTTAGCGAATTCGATGGTATCTTTCGGGAGAAAAGGTGGCTTTATCCAGAGCGTCAGAATGTCCGGTTTTGCTTGAATGAGGAGGTGCTGCAATACTATGCTGTCTTTGCCGAAGCTGCACACGCTAGCCACACGGTTATACTTCTTTAGGTTATCTTCTATGAACTTATGTGCGAACGCAATTTTTTCATCCATGAACGGTCACCTCCGCCCTCTTTATGGCAGTATGGTCAGGCCGCCACTTTATCTTCGGGATTATCTTATCCTTGAACTTCAGCATTCTGTCTTTTAACGGTATCAAGTCCTCAAACATCGTCACCAACTCCTCTCTGAGTGTTCTCGTTGGACGCCAACCCAAGTTGTAAAGCTTCCGGTGGTGGGGCTTGTAGAAGTGGACCTCGGCCTCCACCCTCGGATTCTCAATGTGCTGAATGCTTGAATCTAAACCAAACTTGTCGTTAGCAATCTCCATGACCACTTCAGCCAGTTCGTTACAGGTGTAGCACTCATCGAATTGGTTGATGACCCTGTAGCCGTGAATGCTGTCGTCGTCAGTAGGACGGTTCTCAACAGCCAACGTTAAACATCTTATGGAATCCCTCAGGGCAATATAGCCCCGCTTCTGCAGTCCAGACCCATACGGGACTATCGGGTGTCCCATGACGGCACAAGCCACAGCCCGATTAATCATCGTTCCAAAACATTCACCCACATCAAAGCGTGTACGCAAGATTTCGTTATCCATATCTTGTATTTGTGTTCCATAAACCACGCCCTGATGGATGTCCGTTGCACGGAGCTCCCAAACCCTACAAGTCATCCAAGACAAGTCGGTTGCTTGTACTTTGCTCGTATGGTAGACACTGTTTGTCTGTCTTGGAAACGGCATTATGTCCTTCATTCCCTCAAACTCGATCTCGAAAAACCCTTCTGGTATCGGTAGGTTCGGAAAGCCATATTCCCCCATGGTTCCAAGTGTAACAACATGGCTCTCCGGAGCGTAGTCTCTCATGGCCCAATAAAGATTGAGTAGACCTTGAATGTTGTTCCTCATAGTGAAGTTTCCATGTTCGGGATCAATCATTGAGTAAGCCGCACTCGGTTGCTGAGCGAGATTCACGATGCCTTCGGGCTTGAACTCTTTAAACACCTGGCTTAGCTTTTCATATTCCTCGGCGATATCGAAACGTTTGAATCGAAAGTCGCCTAAACTTCTGAGCTCTTTCTCGCGTAAGGTCCATGGTGCAATAGGAATAATTGACTCCAAGCCTCTTTCTCTCACCATTCTTCTACGATGAAAACAGTCTATTCCACAGATCTCGTGTCCTTCTTTCAGTAGGTGTGTGGACAAGGCATAACCGATGTACCCGTCTGTACCACAAACCAAAATCTTCACTTTTATCCTCTTCCCAACTGCGCCGACGATATTTACTATCATTTGGTAGTAATATTTAAAGATTACCCCTTCAAAGTAGTAAATTTTCATGCACAAACTAGCTAGAGACCCATAATTCAAAGAAAAAACATGAAATGGGAAGTCAATCCAATGCCGGATGCCCAGAAAACCGTTTTAGAGCTTAGTTGTCTTGTGTTTCCACAACAATCTGTACATCAAGGCAAGTCCTCTCACAACACTTTGGTGAGATGTGATGGCTGCTTCGCGCAAGAAGAAGGGAACTCCTGGGTCTTCTACCAGAAATAGAGCCTTTCCCCCTATTTTTGGATCCACTATACATCCCCTAATTGGGATGTCGTCGGTGAAGCGAATTTCAACTCTGTGCTCCAACTCTTCCTTGACTCTTTCTAATATCGTTGCCTGTTTTTTTCTGTCTTCAGATTCCAGCATATCTGGTTTCATCAAGATTATTTTTAACGAGACGCCACGCTTCAGAGCTTGACTAAGCTTGTCAGAAACTTCTAAGAAATACTCCATTGCCCTTGAAAGAATATTTATTTCCTCTTTTGCCTTGTCATAAAGTTTCTTTGTTTCGTCCAGTGAAACTTCGCCGACTCTCACGATGCGTAGTAGGGGAACCCTAGGAACTCCCTTCTCCCCTTTCAAATAGAGTTTCTTACCGATCTCTATGAGGTCTTCAGCGTAGTCCTCAAGAATTCTAACCTTCTGCTTGAGTTCATCCATACTCGAGGACACCAGGGAACTCGCGATGTCTCCTGGAGGACGGGGACTGTATAACACAGGTCTTCCAGGTCTTATGCTTACTAGCCCCATTTTAGCGAGATGATCTAGGACGCCGTAAATGCGTGCGCTTGGTACTTTACTGGTCTTACTTAGAGTTGTTGCCTTTGTTTCCCCGAGAAGAAGTAGGTACGCCAGTGCTGAAGCTTGGTACTCATTTAACCCCATGTTTATGAGCAACAACCTTGTTTGGCTGATGTCCTTTTCAAAGGCCAAAAGTTAACTACCCTCCCATAGATAAGTTCATAACTTGCCTTTAAATCCTCTATATGATCTATTCAGGTCTAAGGGTCTCTGAATAAGATGACCAAGCCGACGGTCTCCGTTGTGATACCCGCCTACAACGAAGCTATGTCCATAGGCGATGTGATTGCCAACTGCAAAGCATTTAGTGATGAAATAATCGTCGTAGATGACGGCAGCAGAGACGATACAGCTGAAATCGCAAAGAAAAAAGGAGCATTCGTGATTCGAAATGAGAAAAATCTGGGTGTTACCAGAGCCACCCAGAGGGGACTAGAAGCTGCTCACGGCGGCATAATCGTCACCCTAGATGCGGATGGTCAACATGACCCATCAGACATACCGAATCTGATTAAACCTATAACAGATGGAGATGGAGATATTGTGCTTGGCGCAAGAGACAAAATTCCAAATCTTTCAGAAAGGATAATCGACGCGCTCACAAATCTAGGCCTAAAATGTTCGGACGCTGGAACAGGGTTCAGAGCGATAAGAGCAAGCATAGCTAAGAGAATGAAACTGCATGGAACATGCCTCTGTGGAACATTCGTTTTGGAGGCGCATAAGCACGGCGCCAGAATAGTGGAGATTCCTATAAGAACGAAGAGAAGAATTTATGGGAAAAGGAAGGTTAAGACAAGGCACATTAAGCAATTTCTCTATGTTGCACGAGACTTGATCTTTTAGTTGCAGATGAAACATAGATAGAGCCATAACTCCTTGGAAAGCGCTCGCATTTAGAAGACATGACGAAAAGCGACCTAACGCTGAGAAGCGTTAAAAATGGAATAAAACAATAATCACGAATAAGCTTGGGTGATCGTAAATGAACATACTGGTAACTGGCGGAGCAGGCTACATCGGAAGTGGGCTTCTCCTCAAACTGGGTAAAGAGTTTCCAGAAGCCACCATAACATCCCTAGACAACTTAACAACAGGAGACTATCGCTACGTTGAACAACTCAAGAAGAACAAGCGTTATCGCCTCCTCGTAGGAGACATAAGGGAAAAATCTGACATAGAAAAAGCCGTAACTCCGGACACAATTATGATCATACATTTGGCGGCTATGCCTGGAGTAAAATTCTGTAATGAGCACCCCAAGAATGCTATAAACACCAACATTTATGGAACCCATCTCCTCCTTGAAGAAGCCGTTAATCATGATGTTGAAAGATTCATCTTCACCTCCTCTGCCGCAGTCTACGGAACACCACAACAGAAACCTATCAGTGAAACCCATCCTTTGAAACCCATCAACCTTTATGGAGTTACTAAGGTAAGCGCTGAACAACTCGTGAACGGTTGCTATGTCACTCGCGACTTGAATGCCACAATACTTCGGTTATCCAATGTTTACGGCCTAAGCGCATATACAAAGTGGAAAACCGTTATCCCAAGGTTTGTCTGGCAGGCAGTACACGATGAGTCTCTCACTGTCCGCGCTGACGGAAAACAGCGACGCAACTTTGTACATGTGCAAGATGTCATAGACGCTGTTGTACAATGCTTAAAGGCTCCGCAGCAAGCAGTTGCAGGTGAAACATTTAACATAGGTGGAGAAGCTTTGAGCGTCAACCAAATCGCAAAAACCGTAATCGAAGAGGCAGGACGTAGGCTAAGTAAAAAAACCTCGAAGGTTCACACGATGTTGGAGCTCGGCGAAGTTTATACCCCTGAGTTTAACTACAATTGGGAAAGGGCTTCTGAAAAGATAGGTTATGAGCAGAAGCGAGAAGTCTCCTTTGGTGTGTCAGAGTTGTTTGATTATGCGTTAGAGGTAAAGGCCCCAAAAAGCCAAGAGGTTTAGACGCGTCTTTCCTATGAATTTGGTTATTCCTTTAGTAACTTCATTATAATGCCTGCGAGGTTTTCAGCGCCATTTGGCAGGGTCGGAACCCTTCTCTTTCTCGCTTCCTTTATGGCGTCTAGGAGAGTTTTCAAATCTATTTCGGAAACCAGTACAGCGTTTATTTTTCTCGCCAAGTATTCTGCGTCCTCTATTCCAGCTGTTCTTGTCCACTCAGGATTTGGAGCTAAGACAGCAGGTTTCTTATAGATCGCTGCATCCAAAGCCGTTCCACCAAAGTGAGTTACCACGAGCTCGGCTCCGGCTAGAAGTTCGTGGAACTTTTCTGTAAATGTTATCACCTTCCAATCGGGATGTCGCTTAACGTAGGGCGCGGGATCAACTCTACCCGTCTGCAAAACAACATTGCTCAGTTTGCTCTCCGACAAGGCATCAAACAAAAGCTTGTGCCCATAGGTACCCCCTGAAACTAGAATGTATCCTCCATTCCACGACGTAATCTCTGGCTTGCAAAGCGTGGGACCCACAACCACACCCTTCATAAATCTACTCTGCTCCTCCCAATGCAAAGCTGTCAATCTTGAAATAGGCTGTAGTACGCGAGTAGTTTTAGAAGGCTTTGTGAAACGGACAAGACTCTCAATGTTAACTACAGGAACGCCTCTTATCCAAGCTAGAAGTGCTGGTGGACCGCAGAAGTTGCTTCCTGTGCTCACAACAACATCAAACTCGTGGAAATCTAGCTTGACAGAATCCATAAGGGCTCTGGCGAGACGGACCGCAAAAATGTGGGCTGGAGTTTTTGGGCCTCGAGGCTTAATTAGAAACTCGACCTTGCCAAACCTGCTCAATCTTCTCGCGGTTAGAGTATCTCCATCGGGCGCGAGAAAGGATAGGGACACTCTTTTGTGAAGTGCTTGGGCTAATGCGTATGCAATTCCGGTGTGCCCGCCACCGCCAGCAAAAATCAGTACGCGCCCTTCCACCTTCTCTCCCCTAACAATTTCTAATCGACACGTTATATAATTGTCCTTTCTAAGCTTCATGTGAGAACCTATTTATAACGGTAGAAAAGGTAATGCAGCAAAGCATATTTGGATAAGTATTAGAAGCATTGTAACCTGTTTTTCGGTCATTGGCATCAGGTTCATTAGAATGTGAGTCCAGCTATACACTTTTTTCCCATATGGCGGGTCAAGTTTCCCATTTTTCCTCAATTTTCCTAGACAACTGGCGTTGAATCTGGATCGCAATTTCAGAAAGAACTCGATAATGAAGGGTAGCATTACGAGAATTCCGCTTCTTTCCATGTTGCCAACAATTACTCCAGCAGCGACCATCGAGCCAAGCAGATAAGTTAGGGAATCTCCAGGCAGAATCTTTGCAGGATACCAATTAAACTTAATAAAACCAACCAAAGCGGCACAGGTTACTAGAAATATAACTGAGCCAATTCTTTCGCATGTCAAAGCAAAGGCTCCCAAACCCAGAAAATAGACAATTCCCATTCCTGCTTCCAATCCGTTAAATCCCGCAAGCATATTAACAACGTTAGATGCCCCCACCATTCCTAGGGGCACCAACACAAGAGGATAGAGAATCCCAAAGTCAACGTACCCTACGAACGGAATCGACATATGGGTTACTCCAGCACTTATCGCCATCAACGGTATGGCAGCTGGCAGAGTCAGTAGAGGTTTAAGCCACTGTGGGAAACCAACTCTAATGTCATAACCTTCCTTCGTCTTCGCTCTTCTTGATTTGACGTTTAAATCATCCAACAGACCCACAAACATAACGATAAGAATAGATGAGGTGACCGCCAAGAGCGGTTTTAAATCCCCTTCTGAACTAAAGAGAAATGTCTGCAAACCTATGTAGCTTAGCAATCCCGCTAAGACACCGAAAGCAACACAGATTCCGCCAGAACTCGCCAACTTCGGTTTTTCCTTCTTATGCAAATCCAAGCCCACTATCCCCGCGGCGTAAAGGAATCTCCTAGAGTAGGGAGTGGCAAAGAAGGTTACAATGAAAGATATCAGAACAGAGATCAGTAATATTATCACTATGCGCACCAGTCACTTTGCTTCAAATATAACGGTTCGATTATGTTATAGCTTTTTCATATCAACAGCTTTAAAAAGATTCATTGTGGATAACTTGATGTTCAGCAAGTTGTTGAGCAATTTGACAAAGCACGCGCACACTCTTCGTGAAGTACTTCGTAAGGCTGACCGTAAGAGAAATATAAATGGTTCACCGAAGTGAGTCGCGAGAAGATGGCCTAGAATGAAGATCAGAAAACTGTTTAGCCGGGAGAAAGTCTTTGAGGCTTTGAAGAGGCTTACGGCTGTTCGCTTTAGAATCTCCCATTCCTTACTTCTGCAGGCTTCCCTGCTTCTTCTCGTTCTTTTCCTCGCTTTCACAGTTAGGCTACTTCCCATCCGGTGGGGTCTTTATCTCTCAGAGTTCGACCCCTATTACCAGTATCGCGTAACAAAACATGCCGTTGAAGACGGACTCGTCAACTGGGCAACTGGCTGGTCAGAAATAGACCCCTCACGTGACCTCATGAGCTGGTATCCCATTGGACGGAAAATCTCAACCACTTATCCTGGGCTACCGCTCAGCGCAGCATCATCTTATCTTGTAGCGCATGCGCTCGGCTTGCCTCTAAACGTGTTTGAGTTTTGCGTCTTCTTCCCAGCCATAATGGGAACGCTAACATGTCTAGTTATATACTTCTTGGGAAGAGACATCGGCGGCAAACATGTAGGCATCCTATCCGCACTTTTTCTAGCCCTAAACTCCGCCCACATCAGCCGCACATCACTGGGATTCTTCGACGATGAAACAGTGGGAATTTGCGGCTTACTCTTTTTCTTCTTCTTCTTCCTGAGATCCGTCGATAGCGAGAGATCCCAGAAAGACAGTTTGGTCTATGCAATTGCCGCGGGGCTTTCACTAGGATGGATCTTCGCCTCGTGGGGAGCTTCAAGATACGCCGCTGAAATAGTTGCTCTCTTTGTTTTTATTCTACTCCTGCTGCGCAGATATTCCTCCAGATTGCTTTTCTCATATAGCACAACATTTGGCATAGCTGTTTTCATTGCTGTCAATGTCCCAAAATTGGGGTTCAACTTTCTGACTAGAACCTCTTTTCTGCCTGTTGCTGGAGTGTTCCTGTTATTATCTATCTATGAGATCACCCGCCATATCAAAACTNCGAGGAATAAGGCAGTCTTCGTATTCCTCTTTCTGGGTCTTTCCGCTGGGCTATTCTTTATGCTTTCGTCGTATGGATTCGTCAGGCAGATGGGGACAAAGTTTTGGTACGTCTTAAATCCGCTTCAACGATTTGAAAGCCCTCTCACGCAGTCTGTCCAAGAACATAGACCTGCTGCTTGGGGATCCTTCTATTACGATTTCGGGATAGCCGCCTTCTTCATACCTGTCGGTCTGTTCTTCGCTGTCCGAAATCCTACAAACCGGAACATCTTTTTGACAATTTTCGGCTTGACTTCAATTTACTTCGCGGGTTCCATGGTGCGTTTGACCTTGATTCTGGCGCCAGCCATCAGCCTCCTCTGGGCACTAGCTTTAGCTCGATTGATCAAGCCATTCATTACAGTTATGAGGGCGGCTCCCATAATTCCGAGGCGAGGAACCAGCCTAACGGCTCATGTAGGGAAAGAATTCAGCGCAGCCTTCTTGATAGTCATGTTCCTCTTGCTCATACTTACTTTCGTCCTACCCACCCAAAGGGTGTTGGATCATGCCTACTCCCCCACGACAATTGCCGCTGCCAGTATGCCGATAAAGCCTGGTGAAACGGTTAATGACTGGGTTGACACTCTAGAGTGGATACGAACTAGCGAAAGCGTCAAGGTGGTGGCTAGCTGGTGGGACTATGGATACTGGATTACAAACCTCGGCAACAAAACGTCACTCGCGGATAACGGCACGTGGAATCAGACTCAGATAGCACAGATCGGCTTAATTTTCATGTCAAACGAAACTGAGGCAGTCAGAATCCTTCAAAAATACCAGGCAACTCACGTTGTGGTCTTTGTGACGTGTGATAGCCAGGGCAGAGATGTGGGGTGGGGCGACGAGGGTAAATGGATGTGGATGGCGCGCATTGCGGACTCGGTCTTCGGCGGTTTCGAATATGACGAAACCAATCATATCATAGTTGACTATCAAGATTTAGCAACAGATGAACAGGGACAAACCAGTAGGGTATGGACAGAGAAGGGCAAGCAGACCGTTATATACAAGCTGATGGCGTATGCAAAAGATTGGAGGACGGGCTCTTCACATTTGACATATCCTTTAACGCACTTTGAACCAGCATACTTCTCTGAAGGAAAAGACTATGGAGGAGTAATACCCATCGTATGCGTATACAAGATCAATTATACAACGTAGCTGCGTCTCCTTATTCTCATCCTCATGCGCACAGCCATGTTATGGAAACTTTTAAATGTGGTCAACGATCTTCGAATTTGAAGGTGCATACAGTGTCTGAAAAGAGGGTTCGTGGACTTGTTTATGAATGCGTGAGGTGTGGTGCCAAAGTGACAACCGATGAACTCAAATTGCGGGGTGGTGAGGTTAAGTGCACCATCTGTGGCTATCGTGTTCTCAAGAAGATAAGACCTCCAGTCGTTAAGCGTGTCTCAGCACGATAGTTTACCATTCGGGCCATTCCTATGCTTTAACTCAGTGAATTAAGCCCGCAGTGATCACTTCTCTGCTAGAAAATCTCTTCTTCGCCTATCTTTTTTACGATCTTACCTCTTAGTTTCACTGGTGGACCTATCTCCTCAGGTTCCTTTTCTGTTGTTTTTCGCTTCACAGTTTCTCCGCAGATACCATTAGGTAGCAACCTTCTCTTCACACACATCGCGTAGTTGCAATTCGAAATATTGCACTCCTCGTCTGTCCAGGTACACCATACCTTATTTCCACGGTGGACAGCAGCTTTCTTTGCACATCTGAAGAACTGACATCTTGGGAAACAATGTTTTACTTCAGACAAAGTAGGCACAACCCTTAGATTCGAGACAAAAAATTTCCCTTTAATCTATGTCGTCAATTTATGCCTACATAAAGAGTGTTATAAACTTTTTTCTCAGATAATCTTTTCTAGTAATAATTACTTTAGAACTATTTCGAACGTCTTCTATAAATCAGAATCAAAGCACAGAAAATCACTACTATTGTCAATGAAACTCCAGTAATCAACTGATTCAGCTCCAAGGGATATCCTCCAACCATCACATAGTCACCGACTTGAAAGGCTATCTCTCCTGATAAGTCCAAGTCCAAAGACTTAACTTGACATAGCCTTCCAGCTACGTAGAGCGAGATTCGGTAATGGCCGCCGAGGATTCCGTGTGTGCGATTGATTCCGTCCGGACCAGTTGTTAAGTTGAGTATTTCTACGTCTTCTCTAGTTGTTGAGTTGAGTACCACCTTAGCGTTTGGAATGGGCTGTCCGAAGTAATCGATGACCGTTACAGATAGATCAAGGTTCACTAACCTACAATTAAGCACAAGATAGAACTGGTTTCGGATCACGTCCACGACCGTTTCGTTCAGAATGGCTGTCTTTTCTAGATTGTAGACTCTCACCTTGTATCTTCCAAAAGTACAATCAAGTCTGATGCTTCCCCACTGATCCGTTTTCCCTAGTCCAGCGATTCTTCCGCTGCCCCATTCGATAACCTCTACTTCACGGTTCTGGATTGGATATTGCTTAGAATCTGATGCGTGAATGAACAGAGTATAGGTTGGACATGTGATTAGGAAGGGTTCACTAAGATTCCCGATTGTCTTAGTTATATTTCCAATCGACTCGTTGAAGAACAAATGACCATAACGCCGAGCCTCGATTCTATATATAGTATCTGTGAATGCGTTGGTTGA
>JGI24422J19971_10001962_pt1 | contig 12730 bp, 9 predicted proteins | sample DeeMarSWOR152_54_FD_19971 | JGI IMG/M metagenome (IMG submission 19971) | reverse complement strand
TTCAAACCGCTGGATGATATTTGGTTGCTGTAATATTTGTTCGACTTGAGGATTCTCACGCATCAAACCGAGGGCACCGAGTACCAAGACGCCGCCCGCCGATAGACAAGCAAAAATATTAAATAACCGCAGTATTATCACCATCGATTATCACGGGTTCCTTTCACCAGATGATTTGCTTAGACGTCACAGTCCACCGATATTAGCTTGGACCAGCAGTACTGGAAAGCTTTTGGGATTCATAGAACATGTATACCTAAATTCTTTGATTCCTCCACTTTATTTATTTTTTTCCCACCATTCCTTCCATGTTTTGCTCGATGGCCCGAAATTCTGTCCAGTCTCTTCTTGTAACACTCTCAATACACTTTTCTGTCCTTCTTCTCCAAAATAAGTTTTGTCTTCTATTTTATCAATAACTTCAGGGATACCATCCTTTTTATTAAATCTTAGCAAGGATACGGCTGCTGTTCGTCTAAGAGACTTATCTGTATGATTAATAGCCTTCCTCAAAGTGCGTACGACGAGCGCACGCTTTTCGGGCTCTACATCTTTGAAATACATTAGGGCAAGAGCTACCTTCTCTTTGATTGATGGATCCATTTCTCTGTCGTATGATGAGATTAAATCATCTAAAGAAGAGACATCTCGTTTGAATCCTATTTCTTTAGCTAATCCTTTGTTAGCTATTCTACCTAGGGCGTTGATCGCATGTGCTCTTATATAGCTGTCTTCGTGTCTCAGACACTCTTTCAGAATTGGTACGGAGTATTTCGACATCAAGATAAGATGATTCTCTGCCCTATACCCTGAATACCAGTCACTAGTACTGAATAACCCTATGTGTCTCCATATTTTTTCATTGACCAGTCTCAGTTCTTCAGATGTCAAAGTCTCTTTGTCCTGGACATCAACAACCAGCTCGTTCGATTTGATCCGGCCTTGCCATACTCGTACTCCTTCCAAAGGTGATGGTTCGTATAAGTTAGTATGACTGTACTGGGCAGCAATTCTTGTTCTTCCTACGGAAAACATATTATCCGGCAACACAAAGCTTACAGTTCCATGGCCGGGAATAAGAAACATATTTTGAAGGGTGCTGCTGTAAAGAGCTGGTCTATGTTGCTTTCCATCAAGTGGTGAAGACTCCCAGAACAGTTTAGATGCAATTCCTGTTAAGCCTCCCTCCTCGAGAACTACGGCTATTGTACTATCGCTTGTGTTTCTGAACCGAGCATAGAACGTTACGGGTTCGAAATAGAAATAAGTTTCTTTTGGCAAGGCAATTTCAAACACAAGCCCGTCTTTTGATGCAGGCGACTCTATATCCGTAAATAGTTCATCTATACCGGCAGATACGCTTCCACATACAAAGAGCACGATAAATAAGCTGAATTTTACTGATATAATCTTTTTCATTATACTTCTCCTTCATATTGATTTAGTAACCTAGTTTCTTTTTGATTGTATCAATTTGACTTTGGTCAAATGTAGGCCATTGACATTGTCGAAGCATTGGGGCTACATTCGAGATAGCATCTTTCATCACGTTATTGGTGGAACCTGCCCGATGCGTCTTGCCAAGAAAGCAGTGTCCAATCTCATGGGTTGCTGTAATATTTGTTCAATCTGGGGATTTTCACGCTTAAAATCGAACACACCAAAAACAAAGATTACGCCCGTCGAGAGGAAAGCAAAAGCACTAAATATGCGAAGCATTATAACCATTAGCTATTACAGGTTCCTTTCATGTAACCAATAGGAAAAAGATACTCCTCACCTGACATGAATACCTCCTGCCAAATATATAGCTGGCCATTATGGTATGTATCTATACAAGCATAATATCAGTAAAACACATTAGACTTAGTATTATCACATTAAATGGAGAAGTTTATTTTGACTCACGTTTTTTCAATTCAAGTAGTTCTTCTTTCCATTTGGTAGCTTTTCTACCATATTTTCCTTTTGGATATTTGGCTCTTACTTCATCAATAATAGAAATTGCTTCAGCATAATTTCCATCCATATATTTAATTCTCATAAGCTGTTTAAGTACATCTTCGCGTATGGGAAATTCATCCGGCAGTGTAGCACCTGTTACAAGATATTTGCTTGCCTGGTCAAAAAGCGGTTCTTTTATTTCGCCTTTACTACGCAAGACTTTGAACTTTTCAAAGCTTGGATGTTTTTTATGAAATTCCTCAAAGTACTCCAGACCTAAGTGGGCCGCACCCATTTTTGCTAATAGGTTACCCTCAAATTGATCAATAACCTGCTTTAAATTTGATATCCTTTCCGGATGTTTTTTTAAATGCTTGTCTCCCCCACGTAACAGGAAATTATAATCATTCGGGTCTGAAAGTAAAGAAAGCACCTTCTTTTCTGATTGTGAGGCCGACGTAACAGTTATTTCCAGTGGTTTTGATATCATTTCTCGAGTTATCCTTATAAAAATTGTGTATATCCCCGGAGTGTCAAATATGAGTCCCTTTTTGAATGAGTCATAAAAAAGTATGAAATTACCACTATAAGTAAGACCCTTGTTATCCTGTAGATGCAAGCCGTACTGTCCAAGATACCAATATCCCGGATCGAATATTACTTCACCATTTTTTTTGACTTGTACGTTTGCTTTTGGACTCATTGAAGTTAATATTTCGCCTGACCTTGCAGATAACTGCGGTTGTTCAAACTTGTAAGTTAATATAATAATCAAAGGTTGTCCGGCGTTGATTTGTTTGTACTTGCTGCTTATTTCTACTTCTTTTGGATAATCCGCTTCTGCTGAGGAATAATACAGAATACATAACAAAATAAAGACATATCCAGTTTTTTTAATTAACCTTTTCATTTCATAACTCCCATTAGATTAAAATAGAATAAAGTCATTGTTACCAACTACTCCCTTTTTCTCTCAATAAAACTATACAAGAATCACAGAAATTATAGCCTGCATCCTCATGCATAATACATGTTGGATCACTACAATGTTCGAGACCACCTGTATGTCCAATCTCATGTGCAAAGGTAAAAGCGACCATCTTCTTGTGAAGCCAATCTTCCTCAATATTATACCATGCATAAATCTTCGTTGGAGAAACTATAAGATGCTGGTGGCCAAGTCCTGCATATCCCGCTTCGCCAGCACTCCACCTATCTTTTTCGTAAACATTGCATTCGTTAGGAGCACATTTTTGTATAGGGCTTGGCTTGAATTGTACTTCTAAGCCTATATTTTCAAAAAAACGTCTTATATCTATCTCATGCACATCATTATCAAACGATGATTGTTTATATATTACCAATGGACTGGGTTCCTTTAAAGCTGATTTTTTGGCACAGCCGGAAAAAATACATCGCTATTGCCGCATGAGCAGTCAACCCACCGGATTTTGATATATCATTCTTATTTTCTGGTCACCGGCACAGCAATAAGTTGCAGTGACCTATGAATAAAAGAAAATTGGCTATCCGGCGAAAAAATGCTGATAAACTTGGTGGCTAAACTTAAACCACCTGCGCTTCAAGATTGAATAGCTGGCAGAACTCCACGAGGTGCTGTTTGTAATCGCCGTAGAAAAACACTTGGTGGAAGCCGGGGAAGCTCAAGACCGGCTGGTCGCCGTCGAATTTTATCCTGACAGAGACCACGCACCCGCCGGATGGCGGCACGTCGATATTGTCCAGCACCGTGCCAGCGGAGATGAGCAGCTTGGTGTTGCGGTTCTGTTCTTCGCTGCCGGGCAGTACATCAACACTGGTTACTCGCTGGCCCTTTCGCCACAAGGTGCGCGGCACTGCGTCCCTATTGCCGTGGTGATGCACTATATCAAATGGCTCCGGCGACTGGTCGAAACCATTCAGCCGGGTCGGGCACGAGCAGTGCGCTCCAATTATAGCATCGTTGGCGGTGTCGGCGACAGGGTCCTGCTGGAATCCGGGCCGGTCGAACAGGAACTGGACAATAGTGTGCGAAGCCACGGCGCCTAAATCGGCCTCACAGGCAGCGGGGATGCCTTCGTCATTCATCCGCGACCATGCTATACACGGCAGGCTTACTTTCGTTCTGCCCAGAGCACCGAGGCAGTCCATCGTAATTGCGTCGCATTCTTCGCGTTCGAGGATATTGCTGGCCACGACATAGCTCTTGATGCCGTTTATGACGTCCTGGCGAGTCGCGCCTCTGCGTCGTCGTGCCCGCCGCATATATTCGTCTGCCATAGCCGATATCTGGTTGGTGTCGGGTGTGCTGCGGTATTCCTCGAGAAATACCGTGGCGGGGACGTACCGCAGCGCAATTCCTAAATCCGCCATCGAAGATTCGAGTCGGTTTCTGCCTGCGAGCACGACGCAGCGTGTACGGCGAATCTTGGCTCCAGCCTTTAGCATCTTCATTCCGTAGGCGGCTTGGCTGAAGTCATCCGTAGAGTAAATGACACAGCCGGGACGATTCGCCAGACCGATTGTATTAGTGGTGAACGAGGTGCCAAGCGGCGAAAAGATAACGGTCGGGATGCCTGTTTCGACTGCCTTGTGGGCTGTGGGCCAAGTATGCTGCTGGCGATCCAGGAGCATTAACATCAGGCCGTCGGGCTTTGTGGCTTTCGCCTCGGCCAACCAGGCGTCGGCCTCGGCGGCGCTATAGATGGGCTCCGGCCGAAGGTCTAATTTGACGCCGAGCGCATCGGCTGTGTCTGTCAGTTGTGTGGTGTACTTGCGCCGTGCAGCCTGGCCATCATAGACGGCGCCGGGCCACCACATTCCGTAATCTTCTTTTCGCCGCACGAAAGCCACATCGATGGTCGGCGTATACTTTGAGGCTGGACCGGATGGACGCACCGTGTCGGTTACGGTTGTCTGAGGCCATAACGAGGTACAGCCGTTCAGCAGCGACGAGCCGGCAAGCAATGCCGTGGAGCCGCGTAGAAAATCACGACGTGTGTAGGTATGATGGGCATCGCGGTGTAAAGGACATCGTCCAGAACTCATAGTCACCTCCTGTAAAATAACTTTATCAGTTAACTGGTTACTACATTGGTCGCCCTTCGTGGGTGACGCAAGCTATTTTGCTGTGTGCAATGCGAAGGATATACTATGGCGTGTCAAATAAAATTTCAAGAATTTCCCACAATTTGGTTAGCAGAGGCGGTTAAGCTGGTGGGTCTTTTCGGGGTTTGTTTCCTGGCTGTGCTATTCAAACTGCCGCTATGGATTTGTGTCAGATTTTGGCATAGGCCAGAAAACCCAGTCGCCGTTATCGGTCCACATCCTCGGCTTACCATCTTTGCCGAGGCCCAATTTACCACCATCGTCTGCCAGATTCGCCCCAAAGCTATAGAGTAAGAATCCTTCTTCTGTGCGTTTGTAAACCAATGGCCCGTCACTGTATGGATCCATTGGCAGCTTGTCCAGGTAGCCTGCCAGGATCAACTCGTTCAAGCTGGCCGGATACCGGCCTTTCTGTTTTTCGTAACGCGTAACCGCCAGGATGGTCAGGAGAGCCCACCGACCCGTTTTCATCCGCCAAGCTATATTGCTTACCCTGGCATAGGCAGGGGCCAAAGGCTGAAGCATGGCGCTGTGTTCCGCGATTTCGTCCAACTGCTTGGCTTTGTTCTCAGACTCCGCCTGGCGTGGCGTTTGCTTCTGCAAAAGCTCGGCTTGGCTGTAGAACTGCTCGATTCTCTCGACCATCTCTTGCCTGCCGGGGTAGCTGAAGGTGGCAAGTCCTAACAGGGCGTCTTTCCAGTCTCCTACCGCTATTGGCAGCGCTTCTTTCAATGGCCGGCCGCCACCTTGGCCATTGTCCGTATACGCCCTTTGCACCCAATCGTACCAGAATATTTCTTCAGCCTGAAAACTGACAACCGGCTCTTGACTGTCATACAATCTCTGCAGTTCTTGCTGAGCTTTTTCCAGGATATCCGCAGGCACCTCCACCTTATCCAAAACCATCGAGACTCGCTGGTGTGCAATCGCTTCAATGGCGATGCCGACTAATTGTTCAATCAGCAGGCCTCTGGCCTCCAGATGACCTCCAAACCTCTGCAGAGCCAGATAATCTTCAAAAGCACCGCTCGGGTCACCATGGTATGCTCTCCAGCAAATGCGTAAGCCTAATAAATGGGCGACTTTTTTGTATCTGTTCAAAACCGGAAGCACATCCTTAGAAATATTCTGGGCCAAGCGAACAGTCATATATGAGCCTGAGTCAGACAAATCGGCTGTGTACTGCACCCAGTAGTAAGGCTTTTCGGCGCCCTTTCTTAGTATTTGCAGGGCCTCGGCGTTTTGCTCAAGGACTTTTACAATCGTTTGTCGCTGCGGTTCATTCATATCGCCAGGCCACCAGGAATGACCTTTGGGAAGAATCTCATACACAGCAGGAGCTTCGCTCGCAAGCTGGGCAGCCTTATCGTAATAAGGCTTGGCGTTCAAGCTTTGGTCCCTTTCTTGTCTGACTTTGTCGTTGAGCCAGGCCACATAATTGATTTTGACATTGGGCGTTCCCACCAGAAGGCGAGCGGAACTGATAAAAAGGTAGACCACTATTATCCCAAGTGCCTGCATACTTCTCACCAGCACCTTCCGCCACAGTGGTCGGCAGCGTTTTTTGGCTCGGCGCAATAGAACAGCAAGCAGCTTCGCATCGCCGAAGTTGGCGATTAGCTGCTGAGCTTTCTGCTCCTTTTCTTGGTCGGTTTTGCAGTCTTTTAGTCCGTCTTCGAAATGAGCTGCCAGTTCAGCCTGCACATCTTGCCGAATCATTCGGCGATAACGCATCTTCTTTAAAACCTGCTTTACGTATTCTGACACGCAAGTAGGCAATTTATTAAACTGCCTTTTTGTTTCGTTTTGTCTTTCCATGCTTATATGAAATATGGTTATTGCTTTAGCTCAGGTTTTGGCACAGGCCAGAAAACCGTATCGCCGTTGGGGCTCCAGTTCTTAATTCGGCCTTTTCTGTCCCTGCCGGGCTCACCGCCGTCATCGGTAAAATTAGGACCGAGGCTGTAGAGGATGAAATTGTCATCGGTTTTTCTGTAAACGAGCGGCTTATCGCTGAAAGAGTCTATCGGCAACTGCTTAAGATAACCAGCAGTTATGAGTCGCTGCAAATCGTTCGGGTAAGAACCTTTATCCTTTTCGTATCGCAGCAGTACAAGGATGGTAACAGTTGCATAGACCTCGGTTTTATTTCGATCGGCTATTTCGTTCACCCTACAAACAAAAGGGCCAAAGATTTGCAGCAATATATTGCCCTTAATGATTTCCATAGTTTCTTTTTCGATATCTATCCCTTCTGCTCTAATTTGACCTGGAGTTTTGTGAAACAACTTGTCCCAAAAAGCATAGCAATGGTCAGCCATTTCTCTGGTTTGCTCTTTGTCGGGATGGGTGAATAAAACGTGTAAAATATCGGTGAAGCCTTGCAAGCGGTCTTCTCTCCAAGAAAACATCGACCTCAACTGCCTCACTCTTTTAAGATATAGATGGCCGCTGCCTATTCTGTCAGCAGTAAAGCATCTCTGTATCTCATCATACATAGATAGTCTCTCGGTCTTGAGGCTTATTGCAAAGTTTTCATCAGCGACAATCTGCTCAAAATCACGCTGAAGGTCAGCCAATACATTTGAGTCAATTTCATACTCAGCTACAATATTCCTGACAGTTTGAACAGATAATGCTTCGATAGCAATTCCTACAAGCTGTTCAATAAGAAACTTATCTCCTTTTAAATGTTGGCCGAGGCGGTAACAGGATTTCATATCGGCAAAAGAATCTTCAAATCGGCCTTGTTCGGCCCGAAGCCACGCCCGCCAACGCAAATAATAAGCCAGATTGCGAAAAACAGGAAGATTTGGTAAAAGAACACCCCTCATTCCGCCTTGGGCCGTCTTGGAGTCATATGTTCGCCAGTAATATGGCCTTCGAGAGCCTTCAATAATAAGCTCCAGGGCATCGTTGTGCTCCTGGAGCCATCTTTGGGCTATATTTCTTTGCTCAACAGTGAGTTCATTATATTTTTTTTCCAGGAACAACTTATAGAATAGACTGTACACTTCGTCCTGGATGTCTTGCCTTTTTTCCTGGTAATTCCAAAGTTTTTTATTTGAAATTACTTTATCAATTTTACCAGCAAGCCGTTCAACTTGGCGCTGATTCTTCTCATCAATAAATTCTTGGTGGTTTTTAGCGAAGAAAAGAAGAAAGTCATCTGACAGCTCTTTGTATAAGTCAACTGCCTTTAGGTATAATGGAGCTGCATTCAGAGATTCATCGGCTGGGGGTCTGACAATTCTATTAAGCTCGGCAACGTAATTTGTAGTAATAGCTGGCTTGCCGGTCAAGAACCAAACTACGTAAAGGATAAAGCATAGGATCAACACGCCGATAGCCTGAAAAGTCCGTGCGACGATGGTTCGCCAGATGGGTCGGCAGCGTTTCTTGGCCCTGCGCAATAAGACCGCAAGCAGCTTCACATCGCCGAAGTTGGCGATTAGCTGCTGGGCTTTCTGCTCCTTTTCTTGGTCGGTTTTGCAGTCTTTTAGTTCATCCTCAAAATGCGCTGCAAGTTCTGCCTGCACATCCTGCTGAACCTTTCTGCGATAACGCATCATTCTTAAAACCTGCTTTATAAACTGAGCTACACAGGGGGGAAGGTTTTGCAAATCGCTTTTTTTATATTCCCTTACCATAATTCAGGTCTCCGCTTCTATTCTTTACTGCAGAAGCCGCTGAGTCTGCAGAGTTGTTTGTTTATCTTCTTCTCTGCGGTCTTTGCGTTCTCCGCGGTTAATTCTTTTTTAGGCTGGTGCAAGTGCGCCACTGAAAACGAGATTTAAGCCTGTTTGCAGCTCTCTTAGTTGGGCCTTTTGTTTTGCAAGCTCGCCTTTGCCCTTGCCGGTGATAGAGTAATACCGTCTCTTTCGGCTGAATTTGTTTGACTCCCATTTGCCCTTCACAAGTTTCTTGGCTTCGAGATTGTAAAGCAACGGGTACAAAGTTCCTTTGCCGAGCGTCAGGATATCGCCGCTCCGCTGTTCGATTGCCTGGCTTAATTCATAGCCATACATTGGGCCGCGAGAAAGAATCTCCAGAACAACAACCGGTGCAATTCCTTTTAATAGCTGACTTTCAAATTTCATAGAAATCTCCTTTGTTTATATTTTGCCTTGTGTCTTATATTTTATTTAGCATATTATGTTATGCAAACTATGCAATGTCAAGTAAAAAATTAAAAAATTTTGGAAAAATTTTCCTCAATCCAGTTAGCATGGCCGATTAGTGCTCAGATTGTGTGCACAATGGCTTTTGGGTCACGAAATTGCGGAAAAATGTACCTATTTTTGAGCATAGAATTCCCACGGCGTTGCTGAAACAACGGCTGACGTTTTTCATAGACCATCCTGTTTTATTGCAACTGGTATAAAGATAACCGGTAGCCTGCTAAGCTTCTTGCACCACTTCGAAGCCAAGCAGGGCAGCGATGTGCTCGACAGGACGTTTCAGGTCGCCGTAAAAAGTTACACGGTGCCATCCCCACTGGTCCCAGTATTCAAGTAGCTTGTCGACATCACCGACTACTTCAGCGGCCAGCTTGGTTCGGCAGGCCTTATCCTCATCAACGTTGGCCACCGACTTGCCCTGGTGGATTACGACCTGATGTTTGTCAGGGTGGAATTCGAGCGTTGTGGTCATCTCACCCAGAGGCATCAGTGAACGAACGGCAGCGCCCTTGCGGTCCTCGGAGTGGTTGCGAATGTGATAAGGATTAGCCGGGCCATCGGGACCGAAGACCTTGTTGGGCGCTACACAGTGCGCATATATAATCTGGTTCTTCGCGGTATCGACAACCGGGTCGGAGATGTAGCCGGGCCTGCCGACAAGATAGGTCATCAAAAGCATGCTGATAGTGGATGTAAGGTCGCCCTCACAGGCGCCAACGTAGCCATCGTTATTGAACTGGAAGAAGCCGAGGCAAGGATATGCGGTGATATGTCCGCCGTAGAAACCACCCAGGCAGTTAATCGCAATAGCCTGGGCGTTGTTTTGGCGCATCAGTTCGGACATAGCCAGGTACATCGCTGCTGATTTCTCTATTTCCTGGCGCGATGGCTCGACTACCTTTTCAGCCTGGTGTATCCAGCGGCCGGCCCATTTGCGGGCTTCGGCCCGGTCAGCTTTGTCATAAAGCTCGTTGAGTGGGTCGTAGTTTATCTGCATGACTTTTGTGCCGAAGACCTTCTCGACGCCCTCAACAGAACATCCAAATCCGCCTCCAACCCGAAGAATTATGGAGGAACGCAGCTTCTTGAGGCACTCGAAGCACTTGGCGGCCTGGACTACGTCATCAAAGTTCGATGATGAGACTCCAGCCACCTTAAGGCCTTGCCTTTTGGCGGCCGAATAAGCGATTAGAAACTCGCCCGAACCGGCGTAGAAGTCATCTACGAATATAGTGGGCTGACCTGAAGCGGCAATAGTCTGCGGCGCGCCAGTCCAGATGCCTACCATGTAAATTAGATACCCATCCACTTCCTTGTCAGCCTCCAGGATTTTTTTTGCCTCATTTCTGTTGTGGGCTGTAGCCGGTAGAAATTCAATGCCCGGACAGGCTTTGCGAAGCTTTTGCGTCAGTTCCTTCTTGCGTCCTTCATAGTCGTAGCCGACATTAGGCCAGGTTGGGTTTTCAGGCGGGATGTGCGTGAAGACAAGCCGGACCTTAGTTTTTTCACCGGGGTGTGGTCTCTGGGCTAATGCCGGCCTTGCAGCTAACAATGAGATACCGGCCAGGCCGGCTGTGCACGCCGCACAACTGCCGAGAAATTCGCGTCTTGATAGCCCACAAGCATTGTTAAGCGGCTTCGAAAAATTTTTGGTTTTGGCGGGTTGACTTTTAGATTTCATAGTGACCTCCTATCTTATTGTTCATGTACTGATGGCATACAAATGTATACCACATACCGCCATATAATGTCACATTAAATTTTCTACAAATCGGTCCGCGGCTGCATAATCTCGTCCAGAAATTTTCCTTGACGGCAAGGTGGCCAATTTGGTACAAATTGAATAGTTGAGATCTATGGATTTTGCTCCTCTGACCTGTGGAGTCTTTGCAGTTTTTCAATAGAAGAGGATTTATTATACGAGGCACATAGCTTTATAGGGACTTTGTGCCGTAGAATAAAGGTTTTTACATTTCAATTAACATCTAATATCAGGCTTTTTAAGGGAAGGAGGTTAAATCAGTCCTGAAAAGTTGTCCTGGGCAGGCCCCCACGGTTTTGCTTCGCAAAAGCGAAGCAGTGGGGGGGAAAGTGGAATATTTTATCGGTTGTTTTGTTAGAAGTTATTGAGAACAACAGGTGCTTTGGTGTGTGGCCAAGGCATAATTATACAAAGTTTTTTTGTAAGGAGGACAATTATGTGTAGAAAATTGATTTATATAATCTTCTTTATGTTGGTGTTAGGGCTGGCTGAGGGACAAGCCCGGGGGGCGTATCTTGCTGCCTACTGGGATGGGGATTATCCAGACCACTGGATTAATGCGGGTGATGCTGCAGCTGCGCGAGATGCTCTTGAGGCCGCTGGCTATGATATCCTCGATGCTGACCAGCTCAAGACGTTTATGGATGCCCGCATCGCCGACGGAAGGGCGAGCGTGGTCGTGTTCTGTAAGGACGTCGCTCCGGAGACTGTTGTAGAAACAAATACGGCTGATTGCACGCTTCGAAAATATCTTGATGCCGGTGGCAAGATTGTCTTCTACGGGGATATCCCTTTCTACAACCAGGGCAACCCGGGTGGTGGCGAGACCAACTGGGGTGATGGAGGAGCGATCGGCATATTGGGATTCAATGCCGCCGGCGGGCAGTGGGACAGCAGCAACACAGTGACTTTCACCGACGAGGGGATCGAGTGGGGGCTAACCGAGACGTGGCAATCGGTGCGGGCAGCGGCCGTTGATGATGTTGATATTGTTCTGGCTACAGATGACGCCGGAAATGCCGCCGCGTGGGTGAAGCATTATGCGCCAGGTGATACTACCGGAGGATTTGTTCGGATATGGGACCGAGGTAACGTGTACAGCTTCGAAGACCTTATGCGTGTGGCAGAATACGGCCTGGGGGGCAACCCCTATGCCCGCAGCCCTCACCCGGCTAATGGTGCCATTTATGCGGATACCTGGGTGAGCCTCTCTTGGCATCCGGGCGATTTTGCGGTCTCCCACGATGTGTATTTGGGCGAGAATTTTGACGATGTGAATGATGGCACTGGCGAGACCTTCCAAGGCAACCAGGGCGATACGTATTTCGTGATCGGCTTCCCGGGGTTTCCTTATCCGGATGGTCTTGTTCCCGGCACAACTTACTACTGGCGAATCGATGAGGTCAATGATGCCAATGTGGCCAGCCCCTGGAAAGGCCCTGTCTGGAGCTTTTCAATTCCACCCAGGAAGGCTTATGACCCTAACCCGGCTGACATAGCCAAATTTGTGGACCCAGATACGGACCTCAGCTGGACGGCAGGTTTCGGCGCAAGATTGCACACTGTGTACTTCGGCGACAATTTTGATGATGTGAGCAATGCCACTGGAGGCGCCCCCCAGGCAACTGCAACCTATACTCCCGGCACACTTGAATTAGAGAAGGATTATTATTGGCGGGTCGATGAGTTTGATGCTATTACCACACATAAAGGCGATGTCTGGACCTTTACGACT
>JGI24422J19971_10001961_pt1 | contig 12732 bp, 9 predicted proteins | sample DeeMarSWOR152_54_FD_19971 | JGI IMG/M metagenome (IMG submission 19971) | reverse complement strand
CCAATTTATGTAATCGTTGGCGCAATTGTTTGTTTCTTGTCGTTATTTGCCTTGAAAGCCATCAAAAAACAGGATTTAGAACTAATTCACGAGTATCTTCCTGGAAGGTTTGAGCGAATAACTGTTTGGGTAGAGCGCCTTGCGTCGATAGAATAATCTTGGGAGTAACTCTTGATGAAAGGCAATCTCAAGGCACTTCTTTCAGACACGCTTACACCTGAAGAACTTAAGTTTCTTTACAGATCCTATGATATCGTTGGTGACATTGCAATCATACAGGTTCCAAACCCACTAAAACAGCATACGAAAGCTATCGCGAAGACTGTAATGCAGATAAACAAGTCCGTCAAAACCGTATTGCATCAAGTCACTCCAGTCTCAGGCGACCTTCGTTTACGCAAGCTTGAGTGGATAGTGGGTGACAGAAAAACAGAAACTCTGCATAAGGAATATGGATGTTTCTTTAGAATTGACCTAGCGAAATGTTATTTTTCTCCTAGGCTTTCCTTCGAGAGGATGCACACCGCTCAACTTGTCCAAGCTGGGGAAGTTGTGATAAACATGTTTGCTGGAGTAGGATGCTACTCCATAATCATCGCAAAGCATTCTAAAGCAGAAAAAGTATATTCTATAGACATCAACCCAGCAGCCGTTGAATACATAGAAGAAAATTCGAGGTTAAACAAGGTTGAAGACAGAGTCGTTCCGCTTGAAGGTGACGCAAAGGCAGTAGTAAACGAAAAGTTTCAAAACACAGCAGATCGGGTTCTCATGCCACTACCAGAGAAAGCATACGAATATTTTGACTGCGCAGTTTTTGCGTTAAAGCCAACGGGAGGATGCATCCATTATTACGACTTTGAACACACAACCAAAAATGAAAACCCGGTGGAAAAGGTCAAGGTGAAGTTGTCAGAGAAATTGCAGATATTAAACGTTGATTTTGAAACCTCTTCCAGTCGTGTTGTCCGTACAACTGGACCCCGCTGGTATCAGGTGGTTGTTGACGTAAAAGTAAGAAAGTAGACCCCAACTTTTGGCAAACCTTTTATAACGTTGTATTTCCAAAATATCCGTTAAAGGGAGGAATAAGACATAAAGAAGAAACTGATGGATATTCTGGCTTGTCCTATTGACAAGTATTATCCTCTGGAATTACATGTTTTTGAAGAAAAGGAGGAAATCGTAGAAGGCGTAATCATATGTCCTAAATGCTTACGCTGGTATCCTATTCGAGATGAAATCCCAGAAATGTTACCCGACGAACTGCGGACAGAAAAAGATGAACTTCCATTTCTGCAAAAATGGAAAGAAAAGTTTCCTCAAAAAATACTCTTAGAAGGTAAACCCTTCAACCTAAAAAGAAAACAGAAGAAGGGCTAAAAGATTTTTATCTGAATTTTTAAAAGATTGGTAGGAATATAAGAGCAACAAACAAGGCTTGGATAAGAATTAGTATGAGTGTAACTTGTTTTTCTGTAAGTGGTTTTAGATTCATTATCGCGTGAGTCCAGCTGTATATCTTCCTTCCATAAGGAGGATCAAGCTTTCCATCTTGTCTTAATTTTCCAAGGCAACTCGCATTGAACTTGACTCTAATTTTCAGGAAAAACTCTATTATAAATGGTAACATAACGATGATTCCATTTTTTTCCATGTTTCCAACTATCACCCCAGATGCAACTATTGAACCCAATAAGTATGTGAGAGAATCTCCGGGAAGAATCCTCGCAGGATACCAGTTGTACCAGATGAAGCCGATCAAAGCTGCAAAGGTCACCAGAAATGTCACTGCCCCAGAAGTTCTGTTGTTTAGTAAAGCGGAAATCCCTAAACCTGAGAAGTAAACGATTCCCATTCCAGCCTCCAACCCGTTGAACCCTGCAAGTTGGTTGACCATGTTGGACGCTCCTACAATTCCCAATGGGATCAACAGAAGAGGATAAATAATACCGAAATTAACGCGTCCAATGAACGGAATCGCCATCTCAGTTACACCCGCACTTATCGCCATTAAGGGTATTGCAGCAGGTAAAGTTAGCAGAGGTTTCACCCATTGAGGTAATCCAACCCTAATATTGTGGCCTTCTTTTGTTTTCACTCTTGTTAGTTTAACGTTCAAGTCATCTAATAAACCGACAAACATCACCATGAGAACTGAAGATGTAACCGCTAAAAGGGGAATAAGCCATGCGATGTTATCACCTAAAAAGAACTTACTATAAAAAGTTTGAAAACCTATGTAGGCTAGTAATCCGGCTAAAACTCCGAAGGCAACACAAATCCCACCAGAAGTAGCCAACTGTGGTTTGTCTTTTTTCTGGAGGTCTAACCCAACAATTCCAGCGGCTTGTAAAAAGCGGATAAAATACGGCGTGATAAAGAAGGTTGTGACGACTGATACAAGCATGGAAACAATTAAGATAATCATTTTTATCGTCTTTACTTTTCTTTTTATGCTTACTGATTTCTATGTCTTTCTTGGCAGTTTTGATCTACTATCTGATATTTTACCTTTATGAATTAGGATTCTGTCTCTTATAGATGCTTGGAAAAAACTGAGAATTTCCAAATCGTTTTAATGTGTTTATTTTGAGGCGTTCTGGAGGGCATAAATCACTTTCAGTTTTACTTTTTCTATTTGGTCCAAATGCCTCTTCCAATCCCTCGGTACACAAAGCCTTCTCTCTCAGCTCTGACTGGATTGATTACATGGGCCATATCAACGATTGCAACAGTTTTTTTGGCTAGAAACTTGATTTTCTTTAATTTCAGTCTCTTAAATTGATCATGCCCCACAGTAACAACTAAACAATCTGTGCCCTCAACAGTTTTTTTAAAAGTTCTTTCGGTGGGATATCCCATTTCTGTTAATTCTTTAAAGGAGAAAAGGGGATCGTAAACCCGAACAAACATCCTTTTTCTGTTCATTATTCTAACAAGTTTTTTTGTTATAGATCCTCGAAACTCCTTTACGTTTGGCTGACAGGAAACCCCCAAGATGGACACTTTCGCTCTTCGCATAGGTTTATCACAAGCTCGTAGACCATCTCTTACTAAATGTAGAGCGTGCCGTAACATCTCCTCATTCGTCTTTCTTGTAAGCATCAACAATGGGAGTTTTGCGTTTATTGCTTCTGCTTCTTCCAAAAGGAGGTGTAATGCCTTCATTTTATCTTCGGTGGCAACTTTAGGGGTAGGTAGATAACTATGGAGTTGCTCGCTGACTGTTCTTTGAACTTCAATGAAGTCAATTCCAGCTTTTTCACAGTAACGGGCAAACTCGTTAGCAACTGCAACATTGAAGTCTTGATATATGTTTTTGAATAGTCTAACTGCTTCGGCGGTCTTTATGTTCCTTACTGTAAGTAACTCTTTAGTTATGGTGTTTAAGATGAGACATGCGATTTTCAAGCTTTGTTTGTTTGTCGCACTAACTACCATTTTATATGTTGCAGAAGGTTCTGTGAAAATCTCTGATCCTGTATAAAGCGGACTGTAAGCCAAACCAAAGTTTACTCCAGCCTTTAATCCGGAAGCGTTTTCTAGAGTTTCTTTAACTAGGTTTTCAGTTATTCCTGGACCCATAGTGCTTGCAACAATAACTAAGCATCCTGGACGTAGCCCTATGCCCACTTCCTTACATGATCTTTCAATTTTTGAGTAATCTGGCTTTTTCTTCTGGCTGATCAAGGGTTGAATCAAAAAAATGATTACGTCGCTTTTTGAGGTGGCTTCTCTAATGTTACTTATCACAGCAAATCGTCCATCTTTAAGATACTCCTTCACAAGTATGTTAAGCATGGAATCGGTAGAGGAGATAGTGTTTTTTTTCAAAAGGTTTATGAGATGATGATTTACGTCTACGGCAACCACTCTAAATCCTGCTTTTGCAAAAGCGCAGACATGCTGTAAAAGTGTTGATCTGCTTCCTATTACCTCGATGGTGAATCTTTGACGTTTCTGAGGAGTATCTACATCCACTTCTTTGATGTTCATTAATATTGACAATGGGTTTCGCACCACCCTCGCTTTGTTTGTATTATGAACTTGCCTTTGTATAATAATTTGCTAAATGTGGCTGAAGAACTCACAGAATAGTAACCATTTGCACGGCAAAAGTTGACACTTGAACTTGAAAAGGCTTAACCAAGAAATTTTTGAAAGCTATACTCCTTTCTGAGGTTCACATCGTGTCTTTAAAGCCATATAACTATTCGATTATAACAAATGAAAAAGGAAGCAAAACGCATGATTAAATGCCTCAGTCACTCCTAAACTCATTTATTATTTCTTGAAGTTTTGTTTTGTACTCAGTGACAAGTTGAACTGCCCTCTCTTTAGTCTTTCCCTCTGCATAGAATCGGTAGATAGGTTCAGTTCCACTAGGTCTTATGAGGATTGAACTCGCATCTGGAAACCAAATTTTTACGCCGTCAATTGTATCTACGGTCAAGTCTTCGACTTGAGCGACGAGTTCTTTTAGAATTTGTTCTTTGAGTTTGTTTTGGCATTCTGTTTTGTCTTTTTGTATATAATATAGGGGTAGTTCCCTCAGTAACTCTGAAAGTTTCTTGTTAGTCTTTGCCATGATATCTAAAATCAATGCTGTGGTCATTGTTCCGTCTCGAACTGCTTGATGGGGACCATAAAATACGCCACCATTTTCCTCTCCACCGAGTTTTGCTTTCTCTTTCTTCATAACATGAGAAACTATAACACTGCCAACCTTAGTCCAAACGATCTTTCCACCATATTCATCTGCTATATCCTTGATAAGCCTTGATGAACTCACAGGTGTGATGATGGTTTCGCCTGGGTTGTTTTTCAAGAAATATTTTTCGATGAGGGCAAAAGTTCGGTCTCCCCAATGAATTTCTCCAGTTTCATCGACAAAAATTGCTCGATCAGCGTCTCCATCGTAGGCCACACCTACATCAGCATTTATTGCTTCAACTGTTGATGCTAGTTCGCTTAGATTTTCGGGTCTTGGCTCTGAGAGTCTATTTGGAAAGGTGCCATCAACATTTGCATTTATAGTTGTAACTTGGCATCCGATTTGTCGAAGCAGATATGGAGCGGTCAAGGCGCCGACACCGTTTCCAGGATCTACAACAACATGAAACCTTTTTTCTTGAACAACGGTGACATCTACATGTTTTTTTATTGCGTCAATGTACAGGTCCAAAATTCCGGATAATGAAAGTGTTTTTCCAATCACGTTCCATTCCGTCTTCATAATCTTTTCATTCCAGAAGATGTTTTCGATTTCAATTTCTTTTTCTCTCGGCAACTCGATTCCATCGCTCGCAACCACTTTGATTCCGTTGTATTCGGGTGGATTATGGGAAGCAGTGATTATGATTCCACCACTCATCTTGTAATGTTTGACAGCGTACTGAATGGCAGGTGTTGGAGCCATTCCAACGTTGTAAACAGTGCATCCTGTGGAGATCAATCCTCCAACTAAGGCTTGGAAGAACATTTGGTTACTGGTTCTTCCGTCGTATCCCACTAAGATTTGTCCTTTTTTAAAGAAGGTTCCGATGGCGCCTGCAATTTTGGTCACGAATTCTGGAGTGAAATCACGATTTACCACTCCACGGATTCCGTTTGTTCCGAATAATCTTCTTGTCTCAATCAATTTCTTTCTTCCTTTTTTTTAAGTGATTAACTAGTTTTATTGATATTAACAAATTATAAGGTTACATTAAGCATTTAGGAACGAGTACACTTTCCGAGACTTCTTTAAAAGGGCAAACAGTCACGTCACGACTGAGTGTCACGTTATCTCCGATTCTTGTGCGATCGCCTATTACGCATCCATCTTCGATTTTCACCCGTCTTCCAATTACTACGCCTTCCCCAATAACTGCGTTCTTAATAGACGTGAAATCTGAGATTACAGTGTTTGGAAAAATTATAGAGTTTTCAATATGAACCCCATTTCCAAATGTTGTATGATCCCCTATAGTTGCGTAGGGGCCGATTCTCGATCTCCTCCCAATTATTACTTTGTCACCAATTACGGAGGGTTCTTTTATCTCTATCTGATCGTTTACTCTCTCACTACTCCTCAGATGACTTTCCTTTAAGGTTAGATCAAGGAAAAGATTGTTTGCTTTTATATAATCTGCAAGTTTTCCAGTGTCAATCCAAAGACCCTTAAAATGGTGGCCATAGAGTTTTCCTTCTCTAGCCAATATTGGGAATGTTTCACGTTCAATTGAGACTGGTCGATCACTTGAAATGTAATCGAATATTTCGGGGTCGAGAGCATAAACTCCAGCATTTGCTAGATTAGTTGGCGCTTTCTCACTGGCTGGCTTCTCTATAAATCGGATGATTCGTTTTCCTTCTGTTAGTTCAGCAATCCCATATCGACTTGGATCGTCAACCTCACAAAGGGTTATTGTGGCGACAGTGTCGTTTTCTCTGTGTTTCTCTATAAGTTCCGTATAGTTCATATTCGTGAGGATATCTCCATTCAAGACAAGAAAGGGTTCTTCATGACCAATTAATTTTTCTGCGTTTTTGACTGGGCCAGCTGTTCCTAGTGGTCTATCTTCTTTCGAATACAAAATTTTCATTTTATACTTGGAGTTTCCATAATGTTGCATCAGGTTTTCTGCCATGTAATTGACTGCTAACATGACTTCTTTAACGCCATTTTTTGCTAATTTTTCTAAGGTCCAGTCTAAGATGGGTTTATTCATCACTGGAAAAAGGAGTTTCGGTCTTGTACAACTAAGCGGGCGCAGTCTTGTTCCAAAGCCTCCAGCCAAAATTAGCGCTTTCAATCTTGCATCCCTCAACTTCATGGTTTTATTGAAATAATCATGTAAAGGTTTTGTTTGAAATTTAATGATGTTCTGTTTCTCTACGAAAAATCTTTAAGAATCATCGTCCTACGCTTACATTTAGTTAGGGGAGCTATAGAAAGGTGTTACGCTCGGATGGATTGACTGATCCAGATGTGGATCAAAAAACCAGCAAACTGGTCTCTATGTTCCCCCTCTCTTGGGCCACCGTTGCTAGTGAATGGAGGTGGCACAAAATAATGGATAGTGATAGTGATGATAGTTCACGAAGTCGAAGATGCAAGGTCAATCAGAAAGAGAGAGGAAGAGACATCAAGGGTCCGAGCGGAGGTATCATCCTCATTTCTTGTATGTTCAGCAAATCTTAAGACAAAATTAGATAAAAATTTCGTTAACATAGAAACCCGATTTTTATTGAGCCCTTTCGGTTCATTCTTTAGCGAGACTATTGATTTTTCTTTACAACACTCCTTGTCCCCAGAAACTAGTTCCAACACTGGGATCGGAAGAAATTTTTGTAAGGAGGACTCAGCGTGAATGATCACGCCAACAACACAGAAGTTCCTCACAGTTATTCCCTAGCGAATCCTAGCAAGATAATTGAAACAATGAAACAATCAACATTGTCGTTGTCATTTAACATAGGTGGAATTCTTGCTGGAACCTTACTCGCTTTAAATCTTGGCGTTTTCTCCTCAACCCCTTGGGCCCTCGCAATATTTCCAGGAATCTTGAGTGTAAGAGGGGTCATAGGTGGTCTTTTTGCCGGTCGTCTAAGCACGGGTTTACACTTAGGAACTGTAAGGGTTGGCTTTACAGAGAATACTAGAGATTTTTACGTTTTGTGGCGTGCGATTATTGCTTTGACATTTGAGACTTGTGCCATAATGGGGTTAGTGTCGTCTTTATTCGGTATGTTGTTCTGGGGAGCTACATTTTTAGACTCTATTTCGGTTTTCGGCGTAGTTTTTGCGACTATGGGCTTGTCCTTGATATTCATTTCTCCAATAACCGTTGGAGTTTCTTTTTTTTCTTTTAAGCATGGATTAGATCCTGATATCATCGTTTATCCAGTAATGTCCACGGTGGATGACATTATCATTACGTTCTGTTACATACTAATGTTGATTGTTTTTTCATTGGGTTACATAGGATATTATACAATTGGTTTCTTTAACATAGTTTTCCTTTGCGTTACGNTCTACATCTTGTTGAGAAACATGAGAGAGCGCCAGTTTGTGAAAACTATNAAGGAATCGTTTTTTACTTTGGTTTTGGTGGCTTTCATTGTTAATGTTACNGGTTCTGTTCTTACTAAGATAGGTGAAGTTGTTGGTAGTAAACCTGAGGTTTATACTGTTTATCCTGCGTTAATAGATACGATGGGTGATGTTGGGGCCATTACGGGTTCAACGGCTACCACCAAACTTGCATTAGGCACCCTCACGTCATCATTTGTGTCTATCAGAAAACACACTATGGAGATAGGAGGCGCGTGGACTGCATCTCTCTTAATGTTTACTCTTTATTCTCTGATTCCGTTATTCCGCGGAATGCCCTTACTGGAGACATTAAGATTCGCGGGTGTACTTTATCTCACTAATATTCTGGCTGTCTTATCTGTTGTTATTATTGCGTTCTTTGTAGCCATACTCACTTTTCGGAAGGGTTTGGACCCCGATAATTTTGTGATTCCTATTGAAAGTTCGTTGGCGGACACTTTGACGAGTCTCTCGCTTCTAGTAGCTCTCAACATATTCCGTTACTTCGCATGAAGCCGTATTCAATATAGAAAACAAGTAAGAAAAACCGCAAGAAATTGGGTGGTGTCTCTTATTCCCATTCTATCGTTGCTGGAGGCTTGTGAGTGATGTCATATGCAACTCTTGTAACTTCTGGTATTTCGTTAGTTATCCTCGTTGAGATTTTCTCCAAGATTTCATAGGGGATCTTTGCAAAACTCGCGGTCATTGCTTCTTTGCTTTCTACCGTCCTCACGACTATCGTGTGGCCATAAGCTCTAGAGTCTCCTTTCACTCCTGTGCTTTTCGTAGCCGTTAAAACCGCGAAATATTGCCACAAACTTTTACTCAGTCCACTCTTCTCTATTTCTTCAGTCACAATGGCATCCGCTTTTCTGATGATATCTATTTTTTCTTGTGTCACTTCGCCAATAATTCTCACTGCTACTCCTGGACCTGGAAAGGGTTGTCTATCAACAATTTTTCTCGGCAATCCCAGTGTCTTGGCAACTTCTCTGACTTCATCTTTGTAGAGGTCTCTCAACGGTTCAACGATGTCTTTGAACTTCATCTTTGTGGGCAGACCTGCAACATTGTGATGTGTCTTGATTTTGTCCGAGAACTTTCTGAACCCTGATTCAATTCTGTCTGGGTAAATTGTCCCTTGAATGAGGTACTCCGCGCCAACNTTNTCAGCAATTTCTTCGAATACTCTCACAAATTCTTCTCCAATTATTTTTCTTTTTTGTTCGGGGTCGTTTATTCCCTTTAATCTTTTTAGGAATCTTTTTCTAGCCTTTACTGAAACAAAATCAATAGCNATTCNTTCAAAAGTTTCTCCAATGAATTTTGGCTCGTTTTCTCTCATAAAACCNTGGTCGACGAAGACTGCGGTGAGGTTTTTTCCAATGGCTTGAGCGGTTAAGGCTGTGACTGTGCTTGAGTCGATGCCTCCGCTTAGGGCGACTATTGCTTTTCCATCTCCAATCTTTTGCCTTATTTCTTTGATGGCTACAGGTATGAAATCTTTCATCTTCCAGTTTGTTTTGCATCTGCATATTTCGAAGACGAAGTTTCTGATCATTTTTGTGCCGTTTTCTGTGTGGATAACTTCTGGATGCCATTGCAGACCATAGATTGTTTTTTCTTTGTGTTTGAAGGCGGCGACTGGAGTGTTTTTTGTGTGAGCGAGAATTTCGAATTTTTTGGGGAGTTTGTATACAGTGTCGCCATGGCTCATCCAAACCTTCTGTTTTTTGTTCAGGTTTTTCAATATCTCGTTTGGTTTGTCAATTGTGATGTGGGTTGTTCCGTATTCTCTTTTTTTGGCTGGTAGGACTGTTCCTCCAAGAATTTGGGCTATGAATTGATGGCCATAGCATAGGCCTAGAATTGGTAGGTTGAGTTCTAGAATTTTGGAGTGAAGTTTTGGGGCGTTTTTTTCGTAGACGCTTAGTGGTCCGCCTGATAAGACTAGTCCTCTTATGTTATATTGTCTTTCTAGTGCTTGAATTTCGTCTGTTGTTATGTCATGTGAAACTATTTTGGAATAGACTTTATTTTCTCTTATTCTTCTTGAGATTAAGTGGCAGTATTGTCCTCCGAAGTCGAGGACGAGGATTGTGTCAGGTTTCATGAGATTTTGGTTTGTTGCGTTTGTTAAATATTTTGTCTTCTATGCGCGTGTGAAAGTTCTCTCTCTATGTTGATAATGTTGCAGGGAATTTCTGTTTTCATTATCAACTGAGTGTGGAGCAGCAATTCTGGCTGTTTTGATTTGGGAACGGATGCCACTTGAGGTTCTGTTACCGTGAAAAACTATGATAACGGTTGATAAGTCTCTTTTCAAGAGTGTTGTTACGAGAGGATGCTGAAATTTTGGGGCGTAACAATGATATTGGTTAACAGTTCTTGTTTGCATAATGTTTAATAGTGTTCTTTTTGGGTATGAGTTTGGGCGGGTAGATCAGCTTGGAATGATCGCAGCGTTGGCATCGCTGAGGACGCGGGTTCAAATCCCGCCCCGTCCACTTGCAGTGAGTAACTTTTCTGCAACGTTTTTGATCATCTACATGATGGATCGATATGTTTCTATTGTTATAATCCTCAGAAGTTAAGCAAAATTATATAGAGAGGATTCGTAATGATAGGTTGTTGGTGGTTGGTTTGGTGCGGAGTTTTGTAAAGGGCAGTGTGTCTGTTGTTTTTAGGAGAGGTTTGTTTTTGGTGGTATTAAACTGGCTGTTTTTCGGTCTCGTGGTTGTGGGGTCTCTTTTGGCGCAGGGTGGATATTTTGGCGGTTTTGAGTGGCCTGTGGGTGAGGAGATTTCCCAACTGGAGGTGGATAACCCGGCAGTTATGATTACAACCATTTTTCTCTCTAACCTAGTTTTGAGCGGATTTGTTTTAGTTACGCTTTCTGGTTTCGCCTTCTTTGTTTTGCCAGTTTTGATTCTTTCGGTTAGGGGATTGTTGTGGGGTGTGCTCCTTAACGGGTTGCCAGCACCTTGGTTTTTGCTTGCTTTTCCAACTTTGATTCTTGAGGGAGAAGGCTATGTGTTTGCTGGTGTCGCTGGGGTTAACTTGGGTTTGTCCTGGCTCAAGCCCAAATGGGCGTATAAGGGTCAGGATTTGTCTAGGTTGGAGTCTGTTATGAGGGCGTTAAAGGATTGTGTACGTATCTATGTTCTGGTAGCAGTGTTTTTATTTATGGCTGCAGTTGTGGAGACGGCAACCATTTCTCTCCTAGGTATGATTTCTTGAAAAAAGAATCATGTTGATACAACTTGCATCGATCTGATGATTAAATTGGCATTTTTAAGAGGGCCGAAGATAGAAGTCTAAGCTAGAGACGTTTTTAATCTTTGTTCAGGTTGGATTTCTCTATAACATTCTTCTACCAAAAAATTTTTATTGTGAACAAAACATAGAGAATATTTGTCAATGAACAGTTATGGTTGATAATTTTGAATCGCAAAATATTGTCATTAGTTGTTTTGGGTGTGGTGTTGCCCCTCGGGTTGTTAGCGGCGTTCAGAACAGCTGGAATACTTGGGGAGCCGCCAGCGCTTGAAACAGTCACAAAAGAGGCTGTCTGTTGGCAGATAGACAGACCCTCAAATGATGTTGATCTTATTGAGAGAGTTGAAAACACCTACACAAATGACGAGGTGTCACTAGGGATAGGTGTGCATATTGCTGAATACGAGGAAAATGAACTCGGCTATATTTATGAGGGTGGAGATGGCGTGGAACTTCATGTCTATGTCAACGCAACCATGAATCCGGCTTTCGCTGTATCCTTTGCGGTTAAATTTTATCCGATCGATCAGGATGCTTCTGTGTGGGTCAGAGAAGACTTTCAAGTCAAACATAACGTTACAGTCACGCACATGAAGGGAATTGGCACAAACGCCAGCGAAGCATATATATTAGCTACTGTTACGGATTCGCCATCCCACCTACGTGTAATCACATACTGGCTGTTCAATGATCAAAACATCAAGGACCATCAATTAAAAGTGGTGCTCGAGTTCACATACCAAAACACACTCATCTTCAAGAAAGTTATACTTCCAATACTGTTGGAGATGGTTCGAGATATCGGCGACACTTTCGATAGTGCAAAAAACGTAGCAGCTGGTGAGTATCGAGGCTGCCTCGAATCGGTGGATTACGTCGACATGTACGCCATAACAGTTCAGGAAGGCCAAACCCTCAGCGTTACAATGATCCCGCCGGAAGACGCCAACTACAACCTCTACCTGTACAATCATAATAAAGTGGAGGTAGCCAACTCAACGTTAGCAGGCAACACGCCTGAATCAATCACATATTCCGCCGAAACAGCTGGAACATACTACATAAAGGTGAGATATATCGATTGGGAAGGGCATAAGAACAACGGAATTTACACGCTAAAAATAGAGATGCACACGCCTTGAGAAAGCTCTTGGCAAGCCTAATCTCGGTTTTATTGTTTAAAAATAAGATACAGCATAACAAATTGAATGAATTGACAAATTGTTAGACCCACCATCTCGATAAAGTATAAATGTAACCGTATCATTGAAACAGAATAGGACGTGCACGTGTAACCTTATTCATTTACTCTCCTTCCCCATTCATCCTTTTGGGTGAATGCAGTTTTTGCGCGTGGCACGTCCTAC
>JGI24422J19971_10001960_pt1 | contig 12737 bp, 11 predicted proteins | sample DeeMarSWOR152_54_FD_19971 | JGI IMG/M metagenome (IMG submission 19971) | reverse complement strand
TGGGATGTGCGATGATGCCGGCGCCTGGACGGACATCGTCCAAGTCTCCGCAAACATCGGTGGGCTCTACAGAGGGCACACAGTGGGGCTTAAGTCCAACGGCACCGTGGTCGCCGCGGGGGATAACAGCGAAGGCCAGTGCGATGTCGGCGGCTGGTCGAGCATCACCCAGGTCGCCACAGGCGAGGAGCACACGGTGGGGGTTAAGTCCGACGGCACTGTGGTCGCCGTGGGAGACAACGAGTTCGGGCAATGCAATGTCGGCGACTAGGATCTGACTTGAAATCCCACCATAACTCCGCCCACAAGTGTGGAGTTACGGTTATTGATGCTGCAAGGCATCTTCAACTTCTTGTCATTGTTGATATATTATAGATCACAAGCTAGAATTTTTAGAAAAACTAGACTATTACAATAGGACTCCGACCTGATGCTTGAGGAGGGACTATGCCGAATCTACGGGCATTCTTTACAAATATGTCGGTTAAGATGCCGCTTCATAAGAAGCTCTATCTTGTTCTACGCAATTGGGGAATAAAGATAGCTAAGAGACAGAACTGTTGCGGGCATCCAGGTGAACCTGGCTGTTGCGAGTGAGCAAGGCGATCTTCTCGTGAAGAGGTTATTACTTTGCATCGCATATTTCCATCAATTGTGAGGCTAACCCTGGGGCTACCTATTGTTGATTGTATTGTTGATTGTGGATTGGAAACCTGCACGGTTTGGTCGTGCTAAAAAATATAAAAACTCGTCATCCAAGATATCCTATCAACTCGCGGCTGTGACTTGGATGGCGTAGCTTAGCCAGTGCTTCTTTTTCAATCTGGCGTATTCGCTCCTTGCTGAGACCTAACTCTGTGCCAACCTCTGCTAGAGTTCGACTGTACTCATCACTCAGCCCAAACCTCAACTCAATGACGCGTCGTTCTCGGGGCGTCAGTGACTCTAACGTTTTGCTCAATCCTTCCCTGAGCAGGCTTGCATTGGACTGCTCCTCAGGCTGCAGAATCGACTGATCTGCGATGAAATCACCAAGTTGGCTTCCATCTTCTCCTACAGGTGTCTCAAGAAAAACGGGTTCACTAGAACTCAGCTTAAGCAGCGATTCTATCTTTTTGGACAGCAGTCCTGTCTCAGAAGCCATTTCCTTCTTGGTCGGTTGGCGGCCAAGCTTCTGAGCTAAGTTATTTCTTGCTCGGGCTAGCTTCGTCAGATCGTCGATTAAGTGGCCCGGCAGGCGCACAATGCGTGATTGGTCATTAACTGCCCTGTTGATTGCCTGCCAGATCCAGGGAGTAGCATAGGTACTAAACTTACAACCTCTGCGATGGTCAAATTTCCGCACTGCTTGCATTAACCCGATATTACCTTCCTGGATAAGGTCAGGTAGCGGCACACCCCAATCAGTATATCCCTTGGCCACGCTTACCACTAGGCGCAAATTGGCTCGAATCATGTGGCTGGTTGCCTCGCGTGTCCCTTTTCTTATTTGTTCAAAGTGCTTGCTAATTTCTGAGCGATGCTGTTCTAATTTTTCCTGGAACTCAGACGACAGCAGCACTTCCTCAAATTCCGCCAAGGAATTTTTCTGAACTGCCCTTTCTATGATGTGCCAAGGTATCAGCCGTATATCCAGCGACAATTCAATCATGGCCTTCTCGATTCTAGTTTGGCTCGCTCCAGTAATTTTAGCTATGGCGCTGGATAAATGCTCATCAATACTGCCGTCGATTGCACGATGCAGATCTGGAAGTGATACCTTCTCTGTTATAAGCAAGTGAGAAGGAAGTTCCAGATACTGATAAATGGCTTCAAAAAGCACCCGCGCCTGACTGAATCGCTCCACCAATTCCAACAATAAGTCGATTGCCGAAGGNTGAACGCCATATTCNACAACCCAGTCCTTCTCAAGTTGGACAAGATACTTCCCCTCCTCTATCTGTCTGCTCAGCACTTGTGTCTCCTCAGCATCGAGAAGTGAAGTTTGCCCCACTTCAGCTAGGTACAAATTCAACGAATCGTCACCATGTTCAATCTCCCGTTTTGGAGAATTAATCTTGCGCTCAGCAGCTTCATCCCCCTCATCAATCTCTGCATTATCCAAATCTAATCCCTCATTCCGGGAAAAGACTCGATCTCTATCTTTAACACTTTCTAAAACCGTTATCATCTTCTGCCTCCTTTATACTCTTCATTCGGCCAACTACAGCCTTCGAACATGATTATTGTATGTAAATAGACAATCCTTGTATGCGACTTTTATCTCATACAGACGCGGCGACGGGACAAACAAACATGGGATACTAGAAGATTAGCCAGGAAAGCGCGTGAGAATATTTTATAAAAGGTTTTGGTCGGACACTATGACTCTTGGATAATTATTTCAAAGGGGCAACTAATGGCCCCCATTAGACAAACTGCTTCGCAGTCTGTGCACCAGTCGCACTCTACTGTTGCAATAATAGTAATAACATTATTAACTAACGCTAAGGCATTATTGTGGCACACACCAACGCATAATCCACAGCCATCACACTTATCGGGGTTTATAACAGGCATTTCAGTCAAGATTTTCGATCTCCATTTTTATTATTTTAAAAATAAAGCTTGCCATCTGTCTGTGACATTCGTCTCAAGAAGGCGCCTCTATTACCTTTTGGAGCATTTCTTTATCCGTAATTATTATGCGATGGCGATCAAACTTGATTGCCCCCTCCTCCTCCAATGTTTTTAACGATCTTCCCACTACCTCCCGAGCAGTACCCGCCATAGCCGCCATTTCTTGCTGTGTAAGCCGTGGCCCGCGGCCTGTTTCATCTCCGATGTGCTCAAGGAGTATCTTGGCTACCCTGCCGATAACATGTTTGAAAGACAGATCCTCAACCAGCGATAAGAGGTGACGCACTCGACTTGCCAGTACCTTAATTACATTCAATGCTATCTTTGGATGGTCCACAAGCATAGCTTCCATGTCATTCTTTTTTATCCCATAAAGAATAACGGGTCCCATAGCCCGAGCACTGGCGGGATTTAGCCCCCCATCAAAGATAGGGACATCATTGAATGACTCCCCAGGGCGCACTATGCTCAAGATTTGCTCCTTTCCTTCGGCCGAGGTCTTAAACACTTGCACCACCCCTGAAGCGACAAAATACAAATTTGTAGCCGGTTCACCCTCTGGCAAGACCATTTCTGCTCTGTCAACAGTCTTTTCAAAGATGAGCTCTCTGATCAACTCAAGCTCAGCAAGGCCAAGATCGGAAAAGTATACAATGCTCTTTAAAAATTCCAATTGAACAGCCATACTTTATATCCCCACGAGGTAGCAAAATCTACTTAATTATAACGCTTGTTTTCCTTCTCTACCAAGTTTTCAGGAAAGTCTCTTGATGCCCCTTTAGAAATTGGCTTGCCCATGGGCAGTTGCCCTAAATTGGTGCTTTAATTGTTATAGCCTCGCATAAAATAGCCCCAGCCGATTAGTCCGCAATTGTTAGAGAAGGTCGGGGTCAAGAGCTTGCCATCTCGCATATGGCGAATCAAAATAATGAGTCATTAATCTGCTGTGATGTCTTTAGTAATCATACTTTTTAAATAATTGATTTTACTCAGAGTAGTTCCAAGGATTAAATCTTATAATTATTGGTTCTTATTTCTTATAGTATTCTGTTAGTTCTAATAGTGTAATTTGTGCCTCTATGTGAGAACCCAGTTATCGTCCCATAGCACCTGGACTTGTGTCCCGGTCATATCATCTGGCATCAGGCTGCTGGGTGATGTCGTCCTGCATTTCCTCCACAACTTCATACAGTACCTCGCCAACATCCCTGGGCGGACCAGGACAGTACTGTCTGAAGCGCTCGAAGAAAGGCAGCGGCTCGATACACGCCTCCGGGGCAAGGACACCTTTCTGTCTAATTTCTCCCCTAATGAGCATGTCTGTGGCAATGGCTAAAGGTATCCCGGTTTCCCCGGCCATACCACCTGGTGGAAATGTCTTAAGACCAAAACCATATCTCACTTTCTTGCCTGCCTTTTTTCCGGCGGCGCTAGCGTGGAGTCCACCAACGGCTGGGCCGGTGTCCTGTGGCACATCCGGACGCATCATCAGCCTTTCATACAGCTCTCCAGCAAAAAGACTGGCGGCTTCCTCGGGGGTCAATTCTCCAGCCCGTACCCTCGCCCCAAGCGACCTTAAAACATCATAGCCTTCCGGTCCGAACCATGAACCGAACAGATTGCAGGCGCCGGAAAGCCCCTTAATAAAACGTGGCAGGGTTACTGGTTCGGNGTGCCCGATGTAATAAAAGAAGCCTTTCCCGTTTGGAAATGTGACCTCCTCGCCATCCTCGAGTGGAAGGACTTCAATAAACTTGCCGTCTCGGAACAGGGGAATCTTCCACGAGGCACAATTCAAAAAATGGACAGTGGCGGCATCGACTCGCCCACCCTGTGACCAGGAACTTATCTGGGATCGAGGTGCAAGTATGCCACCAGTAGCACCCCATGCCGTTTGTATATAGTCCACTGTATCCAGCTGGTTGGCTGCATGACGCGCGAGGATGTTGGTCAAGCCTGGACTAGCCCCCATGCCGATCAGTGCTGTGATGCCGGCTGCGCGAGCTTGGTCATCCATCTTCAGTACCTCTTCAGTGGGACGATAGTCATCGTTAATGTCAGTGTATTGACGACCAGCCCTGATGGCAGCCTGCACAATCGGGACACCGAAACGATAGTAGGGACCTATTGTGTTCATCACAATATCCGCCTCCCTCATCAAGCCCTCAAGTGCTTCGGTATCGGTGACATCAATCATTCGCGCCCGTATACGGCGGTCTTTAGTATCCTCGACGAATCTGTTGGTACGTACGGCATCGCTATCGGCGACGATGATCTCATCCACATTACCCATCTCCAGGATAGTTTTAACAGCAGTCCTGCCCATGTTTCCGCTACCACCGAGTGCAAGCAATTTCATAGCAAGTCTCTCAAATACGTACCTTGGGCACAAAATAGCACCACACTCCCTACCTGTCAATCTTTCCAATAATCGTCAGGGGAAGTCTCAATTCACGTTAAATTAAGATCTACACTGTGATTCCAGATGGTTGAATAAAATGGCGTTCCGTTCACCACTGTATGATAAACGGCCTGAGTCTATCAGTTAATCCGCCAATGAACATGCGCCTTTCTCTATTACTCAGCTAGTAGTGATGCTATAATGAGCTAGAGAACCCAAGACCAAGGGTCATCCTCGCACCAAATGGCGGCAATTGCGGCGGAAAGAAAAGGCATNCTATGGAATTTGCCGTAGTGAACTATCCAAATATTTCAGAACATGATTACGACTGGATACAGGCAATTCGTNCTGAACATGATATCCACTATGAAATAATCCCTCCACACTTCACGATTGTATTTCCCTACTCCACTACAGACGAGGCTGGGTTTGTTCGACATATCAGGCTGTGCACTAAAGGAGTGAAGCAGATACGCTTTGTGTCCAGGTGCGCACTTGTGGTTAAGGATCTAGTCAGTGAATATACGTATGTATTCCTGATACCTGACGATGGTTTCAGTGACATCCTTAGGCTCCATGATAGACTATACACCGGCATGTTGGCCTCTCAGCTTCGGCTTGACATCCCATTTCTTCCCCATATCGTCGTTGGAAACGCAATCGCTCCAGAAGCATGCAAAAGCCTAGCAGATGACCTGAATAGGAGCAACTTCTCCATTAAAGGTACAATTGACACCCTGGATATATTGTCCTTCGATGGGAAAGAAATAAAGACGATTGAGCGTATCCAACTCGAGGAAAGTTAATGATATTACCACCATACTAGACTACAAAATAGTCCAAAGTGTATAACTTGGGCAATAAAAGCTTGTTACTGCAATAATGTGACAAAATTACATTGTGCTCAATGCCTTTCTTTTCTCAAAGTCGTAACCAAATTCCGCACACTTATTTCTGCCATTGGTAGAGACTGGCCATACTGGGCATTGACAAAGCTCTGGTAGAAGATTAAACTCAAATCCCATCTTATAAAATGAGTATATAGATTCTTCAGAAGGTTCACGTTGGCTAGAGCACAATGCATTATCCATAGAGGAAGCAGATTGCTAATGGCAAAACATAAGATGAACGAAGAGGAATGGTGGTGCTTGCCAGGAGGTGGGATAGCGGAAGGAGAAGAACCAGCCCAAGCGGCTTTGCGTGAATTAAGAGAAGAATGTTGTGTTGAAGGTAAGATCATCGCTGAAGTCAGTCATATTACATATCCACCTGAGTCGGAGGCATATACGTATCTAGTTGATATTGGTAATCAAGAACCTCAAATGGGAATAGACCCAGAATTTAATTCCCCGATTCTCGTAGATATTGCTTGGCTAAATCTGAAAGAAATCCCAGAAAGAGATAGGGCATTTCTCTGGTGGTCTGGGTTACTAAGCTTGCCTGAGTTCTTTTCTGAAGTTGAAAAATGGGGAAACGATAGAAGCTACCCGCATAATTATGAAATATAATAAGTGAGCAGAGAAGCTTCTATCTATCACGCTGACAAACCCACGGAAGAGGATTACATTTAGGTACCGACATATATGCAGCATGCTCAGAATCAGCAAATTGGGTCAGGACAAACTAGACGACAATAAGAATTGAAGGAGGTGCTGACATGAAACTGGAAGATAAGGTAGCTATTGTGACAGCGGCAGGTAGAGGCATTGGACGTGCGATTGCCCTCGCTCTTGCCGAGGAGGGGGCAGCTGTAGTCGTCAACTCTTACCGGGAAGAGACGACAAAAGCGGTCGCCGACGAAATCAAGGCAATGAATATAAGGTATCTGGCTATTCCTGGTGATATCACCAAACCTGAAAAGATCATGCAGGTTGTTGAAGATACCATCAATGCCTTTGGCAGGATTGATATTCTAGTAAACAACGTCGGTAGTGGTTCAATGACACCGAAGAAGCCTGGTAGCGGCCCACTGGGGCGAATAATGGCGTCATGGGACACGACATACGAGCAGAATCTCAGGGCTACAGTTCTAATGTGTGAGGCAGTGGCTCCACACTTCATCGAGAAGGGGGGCGGGAAAATAGTGAACATATCGTCGATAGCTGGCCGGCATGCGGCATATGCTATCGCCCTGGAGAATATCGCCTCACCGTCCTATGCCAGTATGAAGGCTGGTCTGATTCACTACACCAAAACCCTAGCCAACAGGCTCGGGCCCCACAACATAAACGTCAATTGCGTGTGCCCGGGGATTGTTTACACCGATGCATGGAAAGGGAACTCAGAGAGGATGGTCTCTAAAATTCCTGAATTCAAAGGGCAGAACCCCAGGGAGTGGTTCCTCGGGATAGCCCAGGGCAAATACCCAGACTGGTTCAAATCGACTCCCCTGATGAGAGAGCAGACGGTGGAGGATATCGCCCAGGCGGTTGTTTTCTTGGTGTCCGAAGATAGCAAGAATATCACCGGTCAGTCTTTAAATGTTGATGGTGGTATGATAAAGATTTAAAAAGCCGCATTGGGACATTCTGCTCAGTCGATGTGATGAGCTAGCCTCAGTTGCCACAATCACATAACATGACGGATTGGGCAGCGAAGTTTATCTCTTGGTTGCTACGCCCATAATGTGTGCGCTTATGCCCATAAGCGAGGTATCTTTTTCTACGACTCGGATAGTGCGCAAGAGCAATTGTTGGTAATTCTTGTTCTGCCATTTTTCTTGAAAATTGGGTATCAGCCAGCCAAAGCTATCTATAGCAAATAGATCTTCAAGCTTGAGCCCCGACTGAATGACTTCTTCTTTAAGCTCATCCGGCTCGTGGAAATATGCTGTTGTCCAATAATCCAGGTTCTCGGTGTTGTTTCGATGCTGCCCGTCTTTCAGGTCGCGATTCATGATTTCGATAAAACGCGGGTCTGATATGAGATTCCTGAAATATCCGTCAAACATTGATGCATATCGAGATACAGCTACACAAAAAAGCATCCCGCCCTCAGACAAAACCCTCTTGGCCTCACTCAAGGCTCGTAGCCTGGCATCTTTCTCTGTAAGGTGGTATAAAGGTCCCAACATCAAAACGACGTCGAAGTATTCAGAATCATACTCCAAGTGCTGTGCTTCTCCAACAATCATAGAGGAAATCTTTTTGTGGGATTCCACAGCGTATTTTCTCGCATATTCGACATGCTTCGATACGGGGTCTAGAAGATGAACTTCATGCCCGAGTTCACTTAGCCAGAAAGAATAGAAACCGGACCCGGCACCGACATCCAATATTCTTGAAGGGGTTTTGTGTAAGTACCGTAAAATTATTTCCTGCGTTCTGACCCTTTCTAGCTGACTTACTCCTACGTGAAGACGGTCAAGTTCTATCCCAGAATCATAATGGTCAACAATATCTTTGTTAATCATGTTTGCTACCTCTTCATCACTGTATAAATAGTGATGTACAGTATTGCGGTTTCCTGCTTATAGGTCAAATCAATTCCTGGTTGGCACAATTGAATCTGTTTGAACAAAACTGACTTTTGTGCAATTTACCGAATTGCATAAAAACTCAGAGTGTTAAACACCGGCAGATAGTCACACTGCCTAGTGTAGGACAAGAAATGTTATCTATATAAGCCCTTGATTTTGTCAAGGTATTTCACAACACGCTGATCTAGAGAATATGGATACGAATAACTCAAATAATCGGCTATTTCTATGGCGACTTCACGAAAAACATTGATAGTTTTAAACAACGCTTCCCAGTTTTCATCTTTTCCTGCGCCAACATATGTACTCTCCAACTCAGACCAAATTGCAGGTGCAATGTATTTCTTCAGATTTTTCCCATAGGCACCTGCCTTCAACGACCAGTTGTGGTTAAGCTCTACCCTCCACTCCAACATCCTTCTTAGATGCTCTTGCTTTGCCATGCAGTCTAAACAATGTTTCAACGGCATCAAATCATCACGACAGATATGTTTCGCCACATAGATAGTTTCAGAAAAAAACGCTTCGACTAAAGTCTGGTATTCTTTCTCGGTTGGAATAACCGGAATATACGCCTTGTATGTAGGGGGTTTAAGTTGGTCGGTTAACCTGTCCTTGTCGACAAGAACAGTATAACCTACATCAAGGTCAGTTGGGAGTTCTGATTCTTTGACTATCCTTTTCAATAAATCAACTGGATAGACCGTGTAGTCAATCTTAATGCCGTCTTCATAATGTGTTACCCTAACGAATTTCTCCAGTCCGAACTCGGTACGAATGGGATCTCTATACACAGTGAGAACTCTTCCAAAATCTTCCAACCAGTCATCGCTCTCTGAATATTGTCTGAAATCTGTTACAGCTATGATGACATCGTAATCCGAAAACTCATCCACCGTTGCATGTGGATTGGTTCGAGTACTGGTCAGGAGCATAACTCGAATGTCAACTTTTTTTTCAGCCCACTGTACTAAACTGCTTACTACATCGTGTTCTTGTCTTCGCATCATATGTTTGCTAGTCAATGAAAGTATAATACATCTGATTTCTAGTTGTGAACTGCCATGGCGACCAGAAGCTTAGGAAGGCATGCTTCTGTTCCACAGGACTTTGAGTAGCTACTTTGGGGAGGTTGTTAAGGCAGGTTTCACCTTAGAAACACTTATTGAGTCAATCCCACAGAAGAACAAGCTTGGTCAGTATCCACAATTCATATATGACTTCAGTGTATGTCACTTCCTGGTCTTCAAAGTCAGAAAACCAGTATAGTGTGGGAAGACGTGAATCCTTGGAGGTAGATTGAATAGATGTTCGTAATGTCACATTAACTCATACTGTATAAAATGTTTAACAGCACGAAAGGAGGATACGAAAATGGATCATCCTTGTTCGATAGTCTCCGTGGTTGGTTTTTTACTAGCATCAGTAGTAGCAGGAATAGTGTTCGCTATAAGAAAACAAACCGATATGACGTTGGCTACACAAAATAAAAAAATGGATTGCAGATAGCGCTGAACAAAAACGTGATAGCAAATTTTGGCAAGCGTTAAGTGAACCAAATGCAATCACGTTCACAACAGTTACTATAGGAACCTTCTTAGTCTTTGTGGGGCAGTTAATACTACTAGTAGCCAATTGGTAGTTTCTGTAACTTTAGGAATGTGGTTACCATCTTCAGGTGACTATCACATGTATGGTAACTTCGTTATTCCTCCGATTGAAGTTCCTGCCAGTGGGGCTCCACCTCTTAGCAACCACCAAATGAGAATGTTACCCATTGGTCTTGTTCATCAATTCTCTCACTGCCCACCGCACCTGATCTCCTCCAATAGCCGGCGAATAGGGGGTATCAAGCTGGGCCAACTTATCAAGGGGAATCTTGCACTCTATTGCCAGGGCTAGCTCATCGATTGCTCCTCTTATTGGTGCCTCAGAGATGACCTGTGCTCCCAGTAGGTTTCCAGTCCCACGTTCAGCAATCATTTTACAGTAGATGGGTTCCCTTCCGTATTTTAGCCGTTTCGTGAGAGTCGTGGTGATGTGTGAGCTCACGTCTAGTCCCTTCTCCCGAGCGAGCCTCTCTGTGAATCCCACGGAGCCTACCTTATAACCAAATATTTCGATAATGAACGTCATAGTAGTGCCCTGGTAGGGAATGGTATTCCCCAAGATTAGATTCGTGGCTGCCACCTCACCGGTTATGCCCGCAGTAGTCACCATCAGGCGACGTGTTTTGGAGCCCATTATTACATCCCAGTTCTCCATGCAATCCCCCACCGCATAGATATCCGGGTCGCTGGTTTGAAGGTATTGGTTCACTGATATGGCACCCGTGCTGCCTATTTTAAGGCCTCCTTTCCGTGCCAGGTCCACATTTGGCTTGGCTCCAGTAGCAAAGAAGATAAAGTCTACCTCTAATTCTCGATCAGGCAGAATAAGGCGTTTCCTGGCTGATTCACTCCTTATACCATTAATCATAGCAGGTAGAATCAATTCTACCCTTTTCTGGCGCAGTCTTCCTTCAACCCTGTCCGTCATATCCTTATCCAAGCTTGCTGGCAAGATGTTCTCCATGATATCTAAGAGATAAAGGCTACGGTAACCCTTTGCCATAAGCGCCAAGGTTATTTCTATCCCGATGGCTCCTGCTCCGATGATGGCAGCACTGGTATACATTGGAATGACCGCGTCCAGAGTCCTGGCGTCAGCAATGTTAGTGCTTAAGGTAAATTCGTTTCTGCCGTCCAGTCCCGGTATAGGAGGGATGGAGGGAATAGCGCCCAAGCTAAGGATAGCTTTGTCATAAGCGTAAGTCTTTCCTTCAGCGATGATACGCTTCTCCTCTCTAAGAATATCAGTGACCTCGGTGTTGACATGTAGGTTTATCTGCCCTTCCTTAAAAAAGTCCCCAGGATAAAAGATATCCTCCCAGGTAACGATATTGCCCCGGAGCACAAAAGGTAATTCACAGGGCGCGTATCCGACTTCAGACTGTTTAGTGAAAATTTCTATCTGAGCTTCTTTATCTAGCTGTCGAATTCGTCCCGCTGCGCTTCTACCGCCAGCACCACCGCCAATAATACAAACTTTCATCCCTCCACTCCTTTCTCTTAGTCACAAAAATTCTGCAATTTGGCTCCCAAACTGCGGTTAATATTATGAACCGCATCATTTCGCATAGCAAGGGCAACAAGATGACGCTCAGTATGATGTGCTGAATTATTATTGAACAAAACTGATGATTGTATAGCGAAGCCCACCGTATATAGGGATGCACTCGGTTGAACCTTCTACCATATTTCTACTATAATACTTGGCCGTTGCCGGATACCCCTAAACTCATCTGTCCAATCATAGGGGGTTAGCAGATTTCTCTAGACAAGAGTATAATGCAAGATAGAATTCATTCTTGTTCCAGGTAAAAGGAGGTTGCTATGTCCAACGTTTATGAGAGACTTCGTGAAAGATTGGATATGTTTCCCCATGGATTCCCTAAAACTGAAAGTGGCGTGGAGCTAGAAATACTACAGCATCTGTTTACTCCAGACGAGGCTGAAATAATGCTCCACTTGCGTCCCGTACCAGAGAAGGTATCGACGATAGCAGAGAGGGTGGGTAGTAATGAAACTGAATTGGGCGAAGTTCTATACGATATGTCGAAAAGAGGTTTGCTCATGAGATATAGAGCACCTAATGGAGAAATCTACTACATCCTGGCGCCTTGGATGGTCGGGATTTGGGAGTTCCAATTGAATAACATGACCCCAGAGAACATTGAATTGTACGAAAAATATTACCAGGAGGGAATGGTACCTGCACAACGAAACCGAAAAACAGGGGGATTTCGCGTTATCCCTGTTGAGGAAGAGATAGAAGGGAGTACTGAGATTGAGCCCTATGAAAAGGTGTCGCAGATTATCGAATCACATACCAGGTTTGCCGTTGCCGAATGCATCTGCCGGAAAGAGAGGAGAATGGTTGGAAACGGCTGTGACAAGCTGTTGGAGGCTTGTATGAGTTTCGGACCGGCAGCAGATTTCTACATCGAGAACGGACTCGGCCGAGAGATCTCAAAGGAAGAGGCAAGGCAGATACTTCAGAAAGCCGAGGAGTCCGGTTTAATTCACTGCTCCTCAAACGACGCGGGTAACAAGACATTCATATGCAACTGCTGTGGCTGCTGCTGTAAGGCTTTGGCACATGTTACAAAATACGGTAATCCGCAGGCCATAACAAGGT
>JGI24422J19971_10001955_pt1 | contig 12764 bp, 11 predicted proteins | sample DeeMarSWOR152_54_FD_19971 | JGI IMG/M metagenome (IMG submission 19971) | reverse complement strand
GAGCTGCAAGAACCAGCAACCCCTGGGCAGTCTTTTGAGGCACCGAAGACAGATGAGCTCATACCACAAAGAACCATTAAAAGAGAAGTCTCATCTCTTGCTGAGACAATCAAAGAAGAAGAATTATCCATGGTTGAATTATCGGCTCTGCCAACCTTGAAGGTCGATGTCAAAGACCGGTTGCTTACTAATATAGGATACGAAGAGTACGGGAAAATCGAACAGAGAGAACACAAAATAAGCTCAGGATGGGGAAAAATTAATAGGCTTCCAGCCCTCAAGCGGGCGATTATCCTCTCTGAAATAATCGGAAAGCCAAAGGGCCTTGAGTAAGAGCCCCTGACCATCCATAAATTTCAGGAAAATTCTCATCCGAAACCTATAAAAATCTTTGTTTATCCACATGCAAACGGTTGCATTTATTTTTTTACCTTGCAGTACAGAAAGTGAGTCTATATGCAAAAAGCACCTACGCTGGAAGATGTAGCCAAAAAAGCAGGGGTATCTAAATCAACTGTTTCCCGGGTTTTGAACGAAACGGCAAAAATCAGCGCGAGGACTAGGGCAAAGGTGCTCACAGCAGTACGAGAGCTCCGATTACAAATACGATGACGAGATTAGACTTACACGGCAGTTTTTAGTTAAACCCAAATAAATTATTCGAAATTCATATAAACAGGCAAAATGATGTAATAAGGGTGTGTTAATCATCGTAGCCGGGAAGTAAAGGCTGTTACCTATGTGAAAGGATTTTGTTTGTAATTTATAAAAGAGAAATGAGTGATATCATATTTATTACAAGGAGGAGAAATGATCTCAAGAGAACGTGTATTAGCTGTGTTGAATCATGAGGAGCCTGACCGTGTACCATACGATCTTACCAGCACCCTGGTAACGGGTATTCACTATAAAGCATATGAAAAGCTCAGAGATTACCTTGGCCTGGAGAAAAAGGAGGTAGAGCTCTTTGATCGTGTACAGGGTCTTGCCCGTGTCCATGACGATGTGCTCCAGCGCTTGAAAGTTGATACGCGTGGTGTGCTGACAGGAAGTCCCTTTGGGTGGGAATTACAGCTCGAAGAAACTCCTGAGTATGAGCAGTTTACCGATGTATGGGGTATTACATGGTATCGTCCCAAGCCCTATGGTCTTTACTATGATATGGTGGCACATCCGTTGAAGGGAGCATCTCTCGAAGATGCGAAAAACTATTGCTGGCCCAATCCCAAGGACGAGCATCGGCTGAAGGGTTTAAAAGAAGAGGCTTCACAGCTTGCTCAGTCTGACTGCCTGGTCGTGCTCGGCACAGTGGGGATGACCATCGGGCTACTTCAGACATTCCAGTGGTTATTAGGATTTGAAGATTCCTTTTATTCCCTTGCCGCAGAACCCGCTCTTACCCATTATATAGTGGGAAAACTTGCAGAACTGGATATCGAGTTCTGGGAATGGGCGATACCCTACCTAGGGGATGATATAAGGGTTGTTCTGTATGCTGATGATTTCGGTATGCAGACCGGACCCGTTTTCTCTTATGAAATGTTCAAACGCTACTTCAAGCCATGGTATGAGAAAATCTTTTCAGTTATCAAGAAGCAGAAATCCGACCTTTACATATTTTTTCATACGTGCGGATCGTCCCGTTACATTATCCCCGATTTAATTGAATCCGGGGTTGATATCCTCAACCCAGTACAGTATTCTTCCAAGGACATGGACCCTGCGCAGTTGAAGAAAGATTTCGGTAATGACATTACATTCTGGGGAGGAGGTGTGGATACTCAGCGCGTTCTTCCACGTGGCTCAATCCAACGAGTGAAAGATGAGGTGAAGAAGCGAATCGAGGATTTTGCTCCCGGTGGGGGATTCGTGTTTACCACGGTTCATAACATACAGGCCGACGTACCCCCAGAAAATATAATGGCAATGTGGGAGGCACTCCAGGAGTACGGCATGTATTGAGGTTATTTTAGTGTAACAGGATTTGAAGGGAAAAGTTCCCGGTACAAAAACCCAAGAAGACACAGTCTAACTTCCTTCGTGAGGAGCGGCAAATTTTCCATGAGTGACCCGTTAACTTACTATTTTCAATGGATCGGATATGTTTAAAAAGAAAAAAGAAACCTACGACCTTGCGTCCCTTGAGGGCCTAATTACATTTTTCGGCTCCCATCATGCATTAAAAGCGGAGGGAGTATTAAAAAAACATAGTATTGAGGCAGTGCTGATTCCAGGGCCCAGGGAAATCAGCCCTAACTGCGGGGTTGCTGTTCGTTTTGATTATACAAAAAAGGATGAAGCTGTACGACTTTTTAATGAGTATTTCATTCACTACGAGGATATTCACCACTATCCAGAAAAATAGATGTAAAAAGGACTCAGGGTCACACTGCTTAATTGAAAGAATTAAAAAATTGATTCACATTTCCTGAGAAATAAATTGTAATAATTCAATTAAGGGCAGTTTCACAGAGAAATATTTAGAGGGGGAAGAGATGACACATAAGGAGAGATTTTTAATGGCCATTAATCACGAGGAACCTGACCGGGTGCCGATCGATGTGTGGTATACGCCAGAGGCTGAGAGGAAGGTGCTGCATTATCTTGGCGAGGATACGGAGAAATTATCTCTGTATGCAGCAGATGGAGGATACCTGCCCCACATCATGGATCATGATTTTCTCATTACCTGGATCGGACCGTGTACGAGCTATTATTTAGAGGATACCCAGGAATATTTTGATGAGTGGGGAATCAAATGGAGATGGGTAGACACAGAGACCGGTAACCGATATACTGAGATGGTGGAACGGCCATTGGCAAATATAAAGGACCTAGACGAGTTTACCATGCCTGATTTTAAAGATAAGGACCGTTACAAGGAATCAAAGGAAATGATAGAGAAGTATGGTAAGGAGTACGGCATCATGGGTGGGGTTGCCTGCACCCTCTTTGAGCTTTCCTGGTACCTGAGAGGCATGGACAAGGTGATGGAGGATATGGTGCTGAACAAAGATTTTCTCCATGCCTATCTGGATAAACTACTCACATGGGTGTGGGATGCGGGCACGATTCTTGTAAAATTGGGTGTTGATGTTGTATGGATTGGAGACGATTTTGGGATGCAGGATCGATTACTGATTTCTCCCGGGCAGTTCAGGGAGTTTTTCAAACCGAGGTATGATCGGCTCTTCCGTCATCTGAAAAGCATCAATCCGGACATCAAGTTTGCATTTCATACGGACGGCTACAACGTGCCAATACTGCCGGATTTCATCGAAGTGGGCGTAAATATACTCAATCCTGTACAACCAAAATCCATGGATCCAGCAGAGCTCAAGAAGAAGTTTGGGGAGAAACTCACATTCTGGGGGACCATTGATAACCAGCACACCATGCCCTTTGGCACGATGGAAGATGTGGCCAACGAAACGAAATTGAGGCTGAAAACGGTAGCGCCGGGCGGCGGTCTGATACTTGGGCCCGCCCACAATGTGCAGCCCCAAGTTCCAATTGAGAACATAATGGCCTTTTATGATACGGTGAAAAAGTACGGAGCGTATCCTATCAGGTTTTGAGGTATTAAGTGAATATATATTGCTGGGTCCATATTTTAGATCTACAGTTTTTTATATAAACTGAAGTTTCTTGAACAAGAGATGATTATATGAAAAATTATGGAAACGGGGAGTCAACGGGTATTGATCAGACTGCTGCCGGAAAGATTGAGACCGGATTTTCTTCACAAGACCTGGAAATAACAAAAGAAGAAAAAGACGTCCTGATCGACCTTGCAGAGGAGGTAGCCGAGATTGCGGCAAGCAATGAGATGAAAGAGAGGCGGATTCTCTGGGGAAGGCACAACATGCTTGAACGCACAAGACCCCTCATATTCTGCGATCCTGAGAATGGCTGGAACGAGATCATCACTGAGGCGCAGATGAAATGCAAGGGGAAGATCGCGCGAAGATGGGAAATGGACCTCAGAAAGGAGATATTCTGGGGGAAGAAAATGGGAGACGATAAGCCTGTCGAGTCTTTCTTTGATGTTTCCTACACAGTAACGCCCGATGACTGGGGAGTGAAGGTGGTGTACCATCGAACAGAAGCCCTCGGATCTTATGTATGGGACAATCCCGTAAAGGACTACAAAAAGGACCTCAAAAAACTTCATTCACCAACATTTCAGATAGATTGGGAAACAACGAATGGCTGTCTTGATCTCGCTCATGATCTGTTTGATAACATTCTCGCTGTACGCTTGAAGGGAACATGGTGGTGGTCACTGGGAATCACTCTTCCAGGTACGGCCTTGAGAGGATTAAATAACCTGTTCCTGGATTTCATCGATCACTCCGAAGAGCTAAAAGAGTTCCACTCGATTGTTTCAAAGGGGATAATTGACAAATTGGACTACCTTGAAGAGAACAATCTCTTGAGTTTGAACAATGACGGAACCTACGTTGGGTCTGGGGGATTTGGATTTACCGACGAGCTACCGGCAGGAGACTTTAATGGGCAGGTTCGATGTAAGGACATGTGGGGCTTTACAGAATCTCAGGAAACGGTAAATGTTTCTCCCAAGATGTATGAAGAGTTTATATTTCCCTATGAGAAGCCCATCATGGACCGCTTTGGTCTCACCTGTTACGGGTGCTGTGAACCCCTGAACACACGCTGGCATATAGTGAAAAACCACCGCAATCTTCGCCGTGTATCCTGCTCTCCCTGGGTTGACATTGAGAGGATGGCAGAATACCTGGGTGACAAGTATATATTTTCCATGAAGCCGAACCCTACAGCGATTGCAGAGTCCTATGTCGACCATGAGGCGATCCGCCAGGATATCCAGAAAAACTTCAGAATCACGAAGGGATGCGTGGTTGAAATAATAATGAAGGACAACCACACCATAGGACATCGGCCTGAGAATGTAGTCGACTGGTGCATGATTGCGAAGGAGGAGGCTGAGCGGATCGGATGAACGTGATGGTGAATATTACCTAAGATTACTTATAAAATCCACTATATAATCAAGCTTTTTTCGATCTGCGAGCAGCACATAATGTGGTAACTGTATTGATCTTGAATATATGTCTGTAACAACTGGGAAGTGTTTATTATCTGATTTTTCACCGCCCCAATTCGCATGAGAGTAATCTATACCTTTTCTGAGAAGTATATTCTTGAAACAGGTCAATGAATGAATCGGAGGATAGCAGTCATCAGTAGGAATTCCAGCACTATTGAGCTTTTTACTAAACTCTTCTTTTGTAATATTCCTAAAACATGATGGATCAAAAAGGAAGGGGTATAGGTAATAACCCTGCTCATCTGTACCGTCTGTAGGTTTCATTACAGTGATACCTTGAATTGAGCTTAGTCTTTCATACAGATATTTTGCGTTTTCGTTTCGGAGTTTATGCTGTGCTGGAAATTTTCTCAATTGTGTCCGTAGGACAGCAGCGAGAAACTCAGACATGCGATAATTCGTTCCATATTCATAATGGGAGTAGAAATACCCCCCTTTTTTCCGGCCGCAATCTGAAATACTGTAAATCCTCTCAGCCAGAATATTATCGTTACAAATAATTGCACCTCCCTCGCCGGACGTTAAAACCTTCGAAGCCTGAAAGCTGAATGTGCCTGCATCACCCCACCCCCCAACCCTCTTTCCTTTGTATCGTGAACCCTGGGCATGAGCACAATCTTCAACTACTTTAAGGGTGTGTTTTGATGCGATTTTACAGAGCCTTTCCATCTCTACCGGATTGCCACCAAGGTGCACGGCTAAAATTGCTCTGGTCCTTGGAGTAATTAAGGACTCGATCTTGTCTACATCCATAACCAGTGTGTCAGGAAGAATATCGCAGAATATTGGAACAGCGTTGGTTGCTATGATAGCACTTGCTGATGCAACAAATGTATAGTCGGATACTATTACTTCGTCTCCCATGCCTATTTGGAGAGCGAGGAGAACCGTTTCAATTGCTACAGTACCATTGGATACAGCAATGCAGTGCTTTGCCTCTTGAAAACGGGCAAACTCCTTCTGAAACTCCCATACATTTTTCCCTGCCTGGTCTGCTGGTGCACCACACCACCAATTATTTGACCTGATAACCGATTCAACAGCGCTAATTTCCTCTTCATCCCAAATTGGCCAGCTTGGAAAAAAATCCTTCTTTTCTGTGGTTGTAGTCATGAAAAAACCTCACAATGGGAATTTTGATCTTTTACTGAAAAATAATCAAGATAGGGAAAGCATGGTTCCTTTTTATCTCATCAGAAGAGGTCTGATGCGGCTGATGAGAGCATCGATTAGGACAGCCAATATGATAAACCCTCCTCGTATAATGTTCATATAAAAGGGCGGCATACCAAGGATAGAGATCGCGGTAGAAATAGCGCTAAGGAGAATTGCCCCAGCAAAAACGCCGGTAAGATTTCCTACACCTCCATGGAGGCTTACTCCCCCGATTACTACTGCTGCGAACGCTTCAAACAGCATCCCTACACCGATACCTGGTGAAGAGCCATTTGTACGTGCAGCCAAAAGCCAGCCCGCAAGTGCAGAGAGCAAGCCACTCAGAATAAATGCACCGAATAAAATCCTGCTTACCCGGATTCCTGCATTATAACTCGCCTGTCGGCTATCTCCCACAAGATAGATATGTCTTCCGAATTGCGTCCGTGTGAGGATGAAATAAAACAACCCGTAGATCGCAGTCATTATTATAACGAGGAGAGGAATTGGCCCTACATTGATCCGTGCTACAGCTACGACTTCAGGACGAAGCCGTATCACTCCATGTCCCTTGGTAATTAACAGTCCAACGGCTCGAAAAATCAAATAACTGGAAAGGGTAATAATAAAAGAGCTTATTTTGAGTTTTACAATGAGAACAGCATTAAAAAGCCCGATAAGTGAGCCAATAAATAATACCAATCCCAGTGTGAGAAAGCCATTTAAAAGAAGTCCGGAGGCATCGGAACTTGACCCGGTCAAATATGCAGTAACAACTGTTGCGAGACCGAGTACTGATTCAATAGAGAGATCGAGCTCTCCGCTTATGATGCACAGCGCTTCTCCGATTGCCAGTATTCCGATAAATACGGAATGATAAAGGATGTTTCTATAAATCCCCCATTGAGCAAATCCTCTTATACCTATTGAGAATGCAAGAACAACCAACAAAAGAATAAACCACACTATGTTATCCAGTACAAACCGAAGCGCATCTTTCCTTCCAAAACGCTGCATACCTTCCTCTCTTGCTCAAATCCTGCTTAAAGCTCACTTAATTTGTTTAATATTCACACAAATAAACGCTACTCCCCTAAGATTTTTTAATTTATAGGAATTTAATGACCTACGTTTGCTCGTACTGATGTATTTTTTATACCTATTTAGCCCTTATTGTCTACTCTATTAGAGCTCGAAATTCAGCATCCACATAGGATGACGCCAATGAAGTCATTAATACAGCGTTAAAGAACACTGGGATATTACTTTTTTTCAATGCGTGTTTCTACTCTACTTGATTGCCCCAAAATAGTGGATTATCAACATTTTCCAAAGTAATCACACTACCAGGAATCATTAGCTCAGGTCCATAGGGCTTTACAACCAGGTCTGACTCAAAACCACCCACAGAGTACGTACCAGGTTTGATCTTCTTTTTACTTATAACATCATCCAGGAACATCGATACACCTTCAGCCTGAGCTGCAAGAGGCTGCTCAACTGTGGCATTAAGCCAGCCATCTCGAACATGAAGAAGTCCAACGGGCATGCCTGCTGTAGAAACCATCAATTTATCACCTTTTCCATAACCTTGCGACTCCAATACGGCAACGATTGGTCCCACAAAATGATCGGCGTGTGGAAATAGCAAGTCAGTATCTGGATTTGCAACCAGCCAGTCATCGGCGATGTCAGCAGCATTCGAAGCTTCCCAACCATCTGCAATCTTTGTTGTAATTTTTACATCAGGATATTGGGCCATGGTTTCCTGAAAGCCTTCCTCTATAAGCACAGTATACATATCCCCCGGATCACCCATAATATCGAGGATAGTTCCCTTTACAGTGCCATACTTCTCCTTGAGGAGACGGGCGATCTCACCTGCAGCAAGAATACCGATCTTTTTACAGCCGGCAATAGAACTAAAATCAACTTCAGTTTCAGTTATTGTCCTGTCAAAGACAATAACGGGAATTCCTTCTGCTCGGGCTCTCTCAATGCCGTCAACCACTGCAGAGGAATCACAGGCAGCGATAATAATCGCCTCAGGATTTTGTGTGATTGCATCATCCAGCTGGCTCAATTGGAGGGCTACATCCTCAGACTGGCCTGATTGTGCTACCATCTCTCTGAGCTCATAACCAGCTTCTTCAACATATTTTCGAATAAGCTTAGAGGCGGTAGTTTGAAACTCATCAAACTGATTGGGTGCCAGGTAAAAAATCAGGCCTTTCTCGGCCGGCTTTTCTTTCTCACCCGTTGCAAATACAGCAAAACCAACCATCAGGAAAATACTCAAGAGACAGAAAAATTTTAAACCTTTTCTCATTTTAATTTCCCCTTTCTATTAGGATATTGTGGAACGTATCCTATCTTACATGCCGCAAAATGTCAAGGATTAATTCCAAACCATGAATAAATGAATACACACATAGATTCCACCCCAGGTATCCCCTGTACATATACTTTTATAGAAGAGCTTGTATTTCAATAAAGGTAAAGAGAATAAAGGCAGGAGATATTAAACCATGATTCATCGTCATGGACTTAATAGAGAGAAAGTTTAATTTGCCACGTGAATGGCTCCCGTAATCATGTAAACAACATCGTCAGCAGTCACATCCTTGATATTTCCTTGGCCAACAACCTCACCGTGCCGCAGCACCACAAACCTTGAAGACACTTCGAAGGCATGCTCAATGTTGTGGGTGATGAGAATTATCGGGAGTCCGCGTTCACTCACCTCACGAATGAGCCTCAGCCCCTTCCTGGACTCCGCTACTCCTAGAGCAGCAAAGGGCTCATCTAGAAGGGCAATTTTTCCTCCCCAGTGAAAGAATCTCCCAAGTACTATGGCCTGACGCTCTCCTCCGGAAAGAAATCCCATCTTCGACTTTACAGAGTGAACATCGACGCCTATATCAGAAAGCACTTTTTCCGTTTCTTTGTTCATGGTGCGCTCTCTGAGCACACGGAAACCTGGGACCTTCCCACACAGTTCACGACCTATAAAAAAATTGGCAACCACAGAGGCGTTCTCACAGATCTCACTGTTCTGATAAACGGTTTCTATCCCCGCCTTTCGGGCTTCAGCTGGGCTATCAAACCTGATCTTTTTCCCCTCAAGAAATACCTCACCTTCATCAGCATAGAAATTTCCAGCTATGATCTTGATGAGGGTTGATTTACCAGCACCGTTATCCCCCAGTAAACCAAGAACCTCTCCCGGATGTATTTCTAGGTTTACATTTCTCAGAGCCTGCACCTTTCCAAAGCTTTTGCTCACATTCACTACTTTTAAAGTAGGAGTATTTTGATCACTACTGTTTCTATTCATTTTCACCTCCATATTTCAGTTTTCTCCATTACGGATTTATAAATTCTATGTCTTTTAATCTGCAGAACTCTTCTAAAGCCCTTAGATGATTTCCGAAACATGCATGTATGTGATTTGACCGAATATTTTGGGTAAAAACGTTCATATCGCAGTCAAGTTTAAAGAACGCGTGTGGCCAGTTCTCGCGTGCTTCTTTGAATCTACTTCTCTTAACCACCAATGTATTTCCTTCTGCCGCGAGCATTACAAAATTGCCTTTAATCCTTGAAAGCCTCGCAACGGTGACTGGTGATTCTCTCACACTAAATACCGTTGTTACCCCCTGAGCCTTACCCATATATTCATACTGAAGATTGAGGTCCACCTCTTTCCTGCTGGCGGCCATGAGGGTAGGCATTGAGCCGCAATTTACCACTCGCAGTACTTTATTTTCAAGGTCGATATGATTCACATCACCGAAGAGAGCGATTTCACCTGACAACGAACGCAGTATTCGCATTGTAATTGCAGCACTTATATCGGATTCACAAGAAACAGTAAAGCCTTCATCGTTTAGGAGCGATACTGCTAAGCATGAGGATGCATAGTTATTTATCATCTCATCCTGACACTTGACAGCAATGACATTGTATGCATCCTGATTAAAAGCCCCCTTGAGTGCAAGGTAGAGGCGTATTGATCTTTCAAGTATCCTTTCATTTACATTAATAGTCCCAAAGGTTTCCCTGATCCAGTTCTTCATTTTGGATATCTCTTCGTCTGGAGCATTTTCCGCATCAAGATACAAACGGACAGCGTCCATGTGCTCTACTTCTATTCCAAAAATATTCTTTAGTTGTATAATATCAGCCATTGTCGTATACATACCCAACACTCTACCACCAACAACACATAATCTCATGCCCTTCAGATCATTTATCGCTGCAGAAGCGTGTATAAATGAGGCAATATCACGGATCAATTCCTCTGAACGAGGCGAGCCATAAAAAAATCTATGTTTGATGCCTAATTCGTCAAGCGAACCATGCACTATTCCTCCTGCGGTAAGCGAAAATGATGCCGGATTATCCTCCGCCCATATCCCAAAATGAAGATCAATTGTTTTTAATGTGTCGACAACCACAGGTGTCGATACCCACGTACCCAGTAGAATTATTATACAGTCAGCCCCACTTGCCTTATAATCATGGGCAGTGTGTATGCATTTTTCGGCATCGAATATAAGCTCACCATTCTCAAACACCTCAAAACCGGCAATCTTCAGCTGTTGTGCAGCCTCCTTTCCAAATTTTTGGGCGAGATCAGTCCTCTCCCTCTCGAGGCTCAGCGTTATAAGTCCTACTTTCTTCTTTCTTTCTGGCATGGATATGTTCTCCCAATTAAAGAGTGATTTTTGACCTGAACTCCTGTATCCCCTGTATCTCGGGTCTAATCCGGAATAGTGCACCAGCACCATGTCCTTCTATAGATCTTTTATCTCCTCCGGCTGTGGTGACGTAAATATCCATATAATCTTCACCTCCAAATGTTACACTTGAAACCTTTTTTGCCGGAAAATTGATTCGAAGGTCCTCTTTCCCATCAGGGGTATAACGAACAAGACATCCTCCATCCCACCGGGCCGACCATACGAATCCCTGTTTATCTACGGTCATCCCATCAGGCACACCCTCATTTTCTGGAACAGATACAAATACTCTCCGATTTTTTAGAGTACCGCTTTTACTGTCATAATCAAATAGGTAAATCTTACGGTTGGGAGAATCTGTATGGTACATATGTTTCCTATCAGGGGTAAAACCCATTCCATTAGAGAGACCGATTCCGCTCAGAATCTTTGTTATTGAGCCATCTCTATCCAATCGATAAAGGCTCGCCTGGTGGTCCTTTCCCGGCATCGTTCCACAGAACACTCTTCCTTCAGGGTCTGCTATTACGTCATTAAAACGACTCTCACGCTCTTCAGGGATTTCTTCAATTACAGTACTTGGCTTGCCATTTTTTAAAATTTTGATGCTCCCGTTTTCCATGAAAAGGAGTAATGAGCCATCTTCCTGAGTTGTAAAACCACCTACTATCCCGCCCTCGTAGAACTGCTCATGTTCTCCGCTTTTTGGATCATATCGGAAAATCCTCCCTGTATGAATATCGATCCAATATACCTTTTTTTCATCAAGATGCCAGAGCGGGTTTTCACCGATTACCAATGGGTAATCAACTACAATCTCTGGTTCCATATGACACTCCTCTATATTGCAATAAACCGAAATCCATAGTCATCGCTTAATCAAAAACTAAATGGCCTTGCAACTCCTCTTGATCGAGTTCATCTACATATGCAAAAAGAGCTGGAGTTCCTCCTGTATGCAGAAATAAAACAATATCTTCGCTCTTCACTTCACCTTTTTTAATATGATCAAACAGTGCTGACATCGCCTTGCTGGTATACACAGGATCGAGAAAAATACCCTCTGTTCGTGCCATTAATTTAATCATTTCAATGGATTCATGAGTTGGGATTCCGTAACCTTTACCAACATATTCTGTTGTATTATAAATGTTCTTGACATTAATCTCAACAGGAACATCAAGAGCCCGGGATGCCTGATTGGCATAGCGGGTAATAAGCTCAGTAGCCCCAGTTCCCCATACCGCAGGCGCAATTCCTATTATCCTCATTGGATTATTCAGCATAACTCTTCCCACTTCAAGCCCTGCTTGAGTACTATCGTATGAGGAAACATAGAGACGACCGGGCTTAATTCCCAGTTCATCGCATTGCTCCTGAATTTCACAGAAGCAATTCACGTATGCGATTACGTCGGGTGTGAGATCTCTTTCGCTGGCCATTCTTGCGACAAAAGGCTTTTTTCCTTTTCTTTTCAACTCTTCGGCAAGATCGTACATTGCTTTTCGCTGTTCTTCTTCGGTTGCATTGATTATGTGGACATGCGCTCCTGCAAGCAGATCGAGGAGAAGATTCCCCTGAATAGTGTTATCTTTCTCACCCCGAATTCTCCTCAGGATAAGATGGGTCTCAAAACCAAGGGAATTGCATGCAGCGGTGATCTGTCGACAATAGTTCGATTGAACCCCTGCTCCTCCGATAACTGTATCAGCGCCTTCCTCTTTTGCTTTTGCCAGAAGGAACTCAAACATCCGTGTTTTATTTCCACCAAA
>JGI24422J19971_10001953_pt1 | contig 12769 bp, 9 predicted proteins | sample DeeMarSWOR152_54_FD_19971 | JGI IMG/M metagenome (IMG submission 19971) | reverse complement strand
AGGTAGTTTTCAGGATTATTTTCCCAACATCAATTCCTGGTATTGTATCTGTCGGTATTTATTCTTTTATTATGGCCTGGAACGAAATACTCTTTGCCTCAGTACTCACCGGGCGGGAAACCAGGACCGTATCCATTGGTCTTCTGGAATATATTACAATACAACAGTCACGCTGGGGAGGGATGATGGCAGCTTGTCTCCTCGTATCCATACCCGTTCTTATATTCTTTACTTTACTGCAGAAGCAGATTGTCAAGGGATTAGTGCATGGTGCTATGAAAGGTTAGTGTTTAGATACATGAGTGAATATGCTATTCCTTTTAAATATTTGTTTATTCAGAGCAAGGCTTAATGAAGTACGGTTTTTTTATGTATCGTGTATATAATCTTCGTGCAAGAGTCGTGCTGTGCTAGTATCAGAAAATTGGAAAACTGTAATACAGTTTCCGCTGTCTGGGGTTGTTAAAAGGACTAAACCCACGAGGATAAGCTCATGAAATACGGCCACTTTGATGATGCAAACAGAGAGTATGTTATAACCACTCCCAAAACGCCATACCCATGGATTAATTATCTTGGATGTAAAGATTTCTTTTCACTGATCTCCAATACAGCAGGTGGTTATTCCTTTTACAAGGATGCTCTGCTCAGGAGAATTACCCGCTACAGATACAACAATGTACCTATCGATAATGGCGGGAGATATTTTTATATAAAAGATGGTGAGGATATTTGGAATCCTGGATGGAAACCTGTGAAGAACGAGCTCGATATTTATGAATGTCGGCATGGGCTGGGTTACACCAAAATATTAGGCATAAAAAATGGCATATCCGCAGAAGTTCTTTTCTTCGTTCCCATTGATTACAATGGAGAGATCCAGCAGCTTACTCTCAAAAATAATACGAACAGTGGAAAGACCATTAAACTTTTTTCTTTTATTGAGTTTTGTCTCTGGAATGCATTAGATGATATGAGCAATTTACAGAGAAACTTCAACACAGGGGAAGTAGAAATAGAAGGTTCTGTTATTTACCATAAAACCGAATACAGGGAGAGGCGTAATCATTTCGCCTTCTACTTCGTAAATACGGTTCCCGAAGGTTTTGATACCGACAGAGATACCTTTTTGGGTCTTTACAACGGTTTTGAGGCTCCTGATGCGGTTGTGAAAGGTAGATCTCATAATTCTATGGCAAATGGATGGTCCCCCATCGCATCTCATCACCTGGAGGTTCATCTAAAGCCTTACCAGGAGAAAACATTCATATTCATACTAGGGTATGTTGAAAACGAACCTGATGACAAGTGGGAGTCTCCAGATGTTATCAATAAGAAAGAGGCTAGGATTATGATCCAACAGTTCTCAACACCTGGGGCTGTTGTGAGAGGATTTAATGAGCTGGAAGAATATTGGGTGAATCTTCTCTCAAGGATTAATCTGGACAGCAATGATGAGAAGGTAAACCGTATGGTAAATATCTGGAATCAGTATCAGTGCATGGTAACCTTCAACTTGGCACGAAGCGCATCATACTTTGAATCTGGTATTGCGAGAGGAATCGGATTCCGCGATACAAACCAGGACCTTTTAGGCTGTATAAACCAGATACCTGCCAGGGCAAAACAAAGAATCATGGATGTTGCTTCGACACAGCATATAGATGGAGGGGCATATCATCAGTACCAGCCACTTACCAAAAAGGGGAATGATGCCATTGGCAGTAATTTTAATGATGATCCACTCTGGCTGATTCTAGCAGTGAGTGCCTATATCAAGGAAACAGGTGATTGGAATATACTCGAAATTAACCTCCCCTTTGAAAATGATGAATCAAAGGAAGATACTCTTTTCGAACATCTCAGACGCGCTTTCTACCATGTTGTAGATAACCTTGGTCCACACGGTCTGCCTCTTATAGGTAGAGCCGACTGGAATGACTGCCTGAACCTGAACTGCTTTTCAAAGGATCCTGATGAATCTTTTCAAACTCAGACCAATAGGGACGGAAAGGTTGCAGAATCGGTCATGATTGCAGGGATGTTTGTTTTTATTGGAAGAGAATATGCATCAATATGTAGAAGAGTTGGGAAAACCCGGGAGGCGGAGAGGGCCTTAAGAAATATAAATGAAATGGAAAGGGCAGTTATTGAGTTTGGCTGGGACAGGGAGTGGTACCTTCGTGCATATGATGATACTGGTTCAAAGGTGGGAAGCAGAGAATGCAAGGAAGGTAAGATCTTTATTGAGCCTCAGGGGTTTTGCAGTTTGGCTGGTATTGGAATAAAGGAGGGTTTGCCTAAAAAGGCACTTGATTCGGTAAAGAAATATCTAGATACATCATTCGGAATTGTAATTCTCAATCCTGCATACAGTAAATACTACCTGAACCTTGGAGAAGTTTCATCTTATCCTGCGGGTTACAAGGAGAATGCCGGGATCTTCTGTCACAGTAATCCCTGGGTGATAATCGCTGAAACCATGATAGGGAGGGGTGATAGGGCTTTCGAATACTACAAAAAGATCTGTCCGGCATACCTCGAAGATATCAGTGAGCTTCATAAAACAGAGCCTTATGTGTATGTACAAATGATTGCAGGTAAGGATGCAAGGCGCTACGGAGAGGCGAAAAATTCATGGCTTACCGGAACCGCAGCTTGGAATTTCGTGGCGATCACACAGTGGATTCTGGGGATCAGGCCCGATTATGATGGTCTTCTGGTTGATCCATGCATTCCCTCACACTGGAAGGAGTTTACAGTAACCCGTGAGTTCAGGGGGAGTATCTATATCATTAAAGTAATAAATCCAAAAAGAGTGTGTAGGGGAGTCAAATCAATAAAAGTGGATGGAAATCCTTCACAGGGTAATCTTATCCCTGCATTTGCAGATGGAAAAAAGCATGTTGTTGAAGTCATCCTTGGATAAGATGATAAGATTAATAACTATAGTTGAATAGGTATAAGACGATGAGGTGTGGTTATTTTGATGATTCGAAAAGGGAATATATTATTATAAATCCAATAACACCGGTGAAATGGATAAATTATATAGGATCCATTGAATTTGGTGGATTTGTTGACCATACAGGTGGAGCACTTATCTGTAGAGGAGATCCGGCACTCAACAGACTCACCAAGTATATCCCTCAGCTTCCTGATTCATCGATGAAAGGAGAAACCCTTTACCTGAGGTTCATAGAGGACGAGTCTTTCAAGATTTTCTCGCCATTCTACACCCCTACACTTGATCCTTATGATAGATATGAATGTCATGTAGGATTGTCATACACAAGGATTCTTTCTGAATTCTATGGCATTAAGACTGACGTCACGATCTTTGTCCCTTTTGGGAGCCACAGAGTAATCCGAAGTATAAAAATTACCAACATCTCTGATAGAATAGTTACTATCGATGTTATACCTGTGGTTGAATATACCCATTTTGATGCATTAAAGCAGTTTACCAATGCAGATTGGATACCTCAGACAATGCAGAGTAAAATCTTTAACGAAGAGAAGGGGCTTAAAATACTCACCCAATTCGCCTTCATGAACAAGGACATAAAGATCAATTACTTCACCTCAAACTTCCCAATCTCTTCGTTTGAGAGTGACAGGAGGAACTTTCTTAGTAATTACGGATATGGAAGCTGGATAAGACCCCTTAGCCTTCTTAAAGAGGGACTTAGTAATACCGAAGCTCAAAGGGGTGATAACATTGCTGTACTCATGCACCATTTGGGCAAACTAAAGCCCGGAGAGACTAGGCGAGTGGTTACCCAGCTCGGTCAAGCAGAGAGCGTGGAAAAGGCTCTTCCTGAAATACAGCGTTATAGAAAAGAACGTGAGGTTGATTCAGCTCTTGATGATATCATAAAATTCTGGGATGAATATCTCTCAAGGATGCAGGTGGAAACCCCAGATGAACTTATGAATAGTATGCTTAACATTCACAATCCCAGGCAGTGTTATATTACTAAAAATTGGTCCCGTTATCTCTCCCTCTACCAGTTAGGACTTGGAGACAGGGAAATGGGTTTCAGGGACAGCTCACAGGATGTTATGGGAATCTTAATGAGCAGACCCTATGAAGGGAAAACATTTATTACAAAACTTCTGCACATACAGAAAAGAGACGGTTGCGCCATGCACCAGTTCAACCCACTTTCAATGGGTGCGAATGAAGGGGATTTAAGAGAAAAAGAGGACTCCCCAAATTATTACAGCGACGACCACCTGTGGGTTGTGCTTTCCACAGTCTCTTATCTGAAGGAAACCGATGACCTGGATTTCCTTAATGAAAACATCCCTTTTTACGATAGAGACAGCAGAGGAAATTCACTTGATTCCGGTACTGTGCTTGAGCATCTTATGCGGGCTATTGAGTTTACCCATTCACATACTGGTGATCATGGGCTCCCGCTTCTGGGTTTTGCGGACTGGAATGATACTGTTAATCTTAATTTTGGAGCAGAATCACTTTTTGTTGCAAACCTTTATGGTCTTACACTCAGAGAGATGATGGATTTAATGGAACATATGGGCGACCAGGAAACTCTGGAAAGGTACAGGGAGTATTATGAGGAGATGAAGAAGTGTTTCAATCAATGCTCCTGGGATGGAAAGTGGTTTATTCGTTATTTTGACTGTGATGGTCTCCCTATAGGGTCGCACACAAATACTGAAGGCAGTATCTATGCCAATGCCCAATCCTGGTCGGTAATAAGCGGCTTTGCGCCACCAGACCGTGCTAAAACTGCCCTTGATTCTGTACACTATTATCTTACTACAAAGAACGGGATAAAGCTCTGCTGGCCGGGCTACAATAGATACAATCCTGAGATTGGAGGAGTTACTACATACCCGCCAGGAGCAAAGGAGAATGGAGGCATCTTTTTGCATACCAACCCATGGATGATGATGGCGGAGGCTATGTTAGGAAATGGGAACAGAGCTTTTCAGTACTACAACCAGATTAATCCGGCAACAAAGAATGATCTTATTGAGGAGTATGAATGCGAACCCTACTGCTATGCCCAGAATATCCTTGGAGATGAACACACTCAGTTCGGCCTGGCGAGGAATAGCTGGCTTTCTGGCACTGCATCATGGGTCTATCAGGCGGGAACAAAATACATACTTGGAATTATGCCCACATTTAAAGGTCTTCAGATTGATCCTTGTATTCCCCACTACTGGGAAGGCTTCAGAGTTAAAAGATGGTTCCGAAATGCTATGTATGATATTAAGGTCAAAAATCCTACGAAAATCTGTAAAGGAATTAACACAATTACCTTAGATGGAAGCGAAATAGAAGGAAATATTATTCCCATTTTTAATGATGAGAAAAAACATATAGTTATTGTTTTGATGGGCTAATAAAAATGTACTGAATCACTTAGTTGAGAAGCATTTGGGGTAATATACGGGTAAATTAGAAGAGTAATTGGCTAATATGCTGCTTTTCTATCGTGTAGTACCCAAGTGAGGATTAATAACAAGCATAAATCGTGTTATATCGGGCCCTATACTTTATTGTTGCTGTATTATCATTTTTAGTCCGCATCAAAGCACACTCAAGGAGGAAGGATCGTATGCGTAACAATAGAGATTTGACGGGCAAGGTTGCGTTGGTCACAGGCGGAAGCCGTGGAATTGGGCGGCAGGTCGCACTTGCCCTTGCCAGTAAGGGGGCTGACATTGCCCTAAACTACCACAGAAACGAAAATGAAGCGAACAAAGTTCTTTATGAAGTGGAAGGCTGTGGTTCGCGGTGCATAACAATATGTGCCAACGTGTCAAAGAGCAGTGACGTTGCAAATATGATGAATATCATCAGGAAAAAGTTCGGCATGGTGCACATTCTCGTAAACAATGCAGGAATAGCGAGACCGCAACCACTTCAAGAAATAAGCGAAAAGGATTGGGATGAAATAATCGATACAAACCTCAAGTCCGCATTCCTTGTGACACAGGCAGTGCTTCCCGAAATGCGTACAAAAGGCTGGGGTCGAATAGTGAATATGTCATCCGTTGCCGCTCAGCTCGGGGGTGTCGTCGGCCCACATTATGCAGCATCAAAGGCTGGCTTAATAGGCTTAACACACTCATATGCAGCCCTACTATCGAAAGAAGGAATCACTGTAAACACCATCGCTCCTGCCCTGATTGCGACTGAAATGGTCACACGGAATCCAAGCGCACGGCCAGATCTGATTCCAGTTGGGCGCTTTGGTACTGTCGAAGAGGTTGCTGACGTTGTTGTAATGCTTGCGCGCAATGGTTACATCACAGGCCAGACAATCAATGTCAATGGGGGCTGGTACATGAGTTGAGTGGTGACACTGATCCCGATTGAACGAAGAACGGCTGGGCATACTTACGAAAGGTGAAATGACGTGGTCGCCCATGGGTGTCTATGCTCTTAAGCAGCTCAATAACGAAATCTCCGGCTTTACTATGGGTTTGCTGTTTTATAGTATGAAATCTTTTTTCTCCTGCCAGATGGTAATACCACAAGTGACCACGCTTGTAAAGCAGGCAGGGACTATTCATAAAGCATTCCATTTCACACTTTTTTCACAAAGTATGTTTGTACCGGAGATTATGTGGCGGGTAACAAGCGAGTAAATCTTTAAAGTAGAAATATGGACCTTCGGATAATGCAGGATTCGAACCAATGACCTCTGGCTCAGGAGGCCGGTATCTCTTACAACACATTGTCGATATTTAACAACACCTCAATATCCCGATTGGTAAAAATCCTTTCTCATACACAAACGCCAATAATGGATGATAGGATTTCAATCCTTTTTTCTTTGGATTATACCCCTTGTCCGCTCCTTCCTGATTCCCATACACAGTCGTAACTGTGGATCATCCTGAAGCTTGTCTATATCGTACATTCTAAAATAGACAGCAGTAATAGACAAAATCAGAGAATATATCCTGCTGATAATCGGTTGTTTCGTATGTTTCCAACCCTTTCGAATACTCAGTGAGAAGTCTTTTTCTAAAATCCTATGCAAGCCAATAAGGTCAAAAACTTTGCAAATATGAATAGTCCTCCATGCGACGTCATGTTCCGTTTGTCAAATCGAAGAGGAACTCTAGAAAATTGATTGTCTGTTTTTTAAAAAGGTGTATAATTTTATTCACTTTCCAGGTGGCTTTCTTTCCTTGTTTGCTACAAAAAGGATATTATATAAATGCTTGCCTGGAAAGTATTTATTTTAATATTTGCACCTCTTTCTTATATTTCAATGTAGAATCTGGGGAATATTATTAACCGATGTAAAGTGATAGAAAAGAGGTGGGGTTAAGCAAGCGGAACGAATTGCTTACTGTATTTCGAGTTTCTGTTTGTCACATTACAGATGTTTATGTGAAACGCGAATTATAAATCTTCCCAATCATTAAATGTCTTTTTAAAAAACTTGACATCAGATGAGAATTGTGTATAATTCTCATATCACTATGTAGACTTCAATTCTATATAGCAGAACAATATAATTAATATGCCACTGAAAGAAAGACCAAAATACTATCTAAAAACATTGGGTGATGCGTTTGCGATTCTTGACGCTATAAGCTTTAAACTCGTCCCTATGGGGATTGCCGAATTGAGTAAACAGGTTGGTATTGGACGAAGCAAAGTTCATAGGATTCTCGATACCCTTAGATATTGGGGGTGTGTAGAGCAAGACCCAGATACTCACAAATATATATTAGGCCCAAAGGTTCTTGAGCTGGCGATGAATAAATTAAAGACCACCAATTTAATTGAGGTGGTTTCTCCGTATTTGGAAAGATTAGTTAAAGAGTGTGAGGAAACAGTTCATTTAGCTGTTTTAGATAAGGGGCAGGTTCTCTATTTAGATAAGAAACAAGGCCCCCAAGCTATTGGAATAATTTCCAAAGTTGGGCAAAGGCTCCCTGCTCATTGTACAGGTCTGGGAAAGGTGTTATTGGCTTATTTAGAAGAAGATAGTCTACATGAAGTTATTAATACTGTTGGTCTACCTCGTTTTACCAAGAATACAATAACGGACAAAAAAAGATTGAAAGAAGAATTAAGCAAAGTGAGGGAGCAAGGATTTGCAGAGGATAATGAAGAAATAGAGGAAGGTCTCTGCTGCATAGCAGCACCTATAAGAAATTACCAAGGAATAGTTATAGCAGCTATTAGCGTATCAATTCCCGCTTTTCGAATGAGTGGTACTAAAAAGGAGCAAATGAAAAAAATTGTTATAGAGAAAGCGCAAAAGATATCAATGCAATTAGGATATGGAGTGAAGGAATAAATCATAGGGACAGATGAGCTCAGCATTGAGCGATTTGGCAAGACCTGATCTCTTTTAACTTTTACGAGATCTACACTCGGTGGCGCTACCTTAACTGAAGGTAGTGGAAAGGCAAGCAAGGGTATAATGATGAGTGAAAAGAGGGTAAATGTTGCAATAATTGGGCCTGGGAATATAGGTACAGATCTTTTATATAAAATCATTAAACGTTCAAAATACATGAATGTAGTGCTCATGGTGGGTATATACCCGAATTCTGAAGGGTTAAAAAGGGCACACAAGCTTGGTGTGGACACATCAAGTGAGGGTATTGAGGCGGTTATTAATACCAATAAGGATATAGAAATCGCATTTGATGCGACTTCAGCCAACGCACATTTCAAACACGCTCCTTTGCTTGAGAAAAAAGGGATTATTGCTGTAGATTTAACTCCAGCGGCAGTTGGTCCATATGTATGCCCTGTAGTAAACTTGGATAAATACTTGGATGATTTTAATATCAATCTGATTACTTGCGGTGGCCAAGCTACGATACCTATAGTTGCGGCAATTTCTAGTGTAACAGGTGTAAAATATGCAGAGATTGTAGCTACTATTGCAAGCAAAAGCGCTGGTCCAGGGACAAGACAAAATATAGATGAGTTTACACAAACTACAGCAAAGGGGATCGAGATAGTAGGTGGTGCAGAGAAGGGGAAAGCTATCATCATACTTAATCCTGCTGAGCCGCCAATTATTATGAGAAATACTATCTATACGATTGTTGAGAGGGTTAAAAAAGATGCTATTGTGGAATCTGTTGAGCATATGGTTGATAAAGTGAAAGGATACGTACCGGGATATAGAATTCGAGTTGGCCCTTTATTTGATGACAATACAGTAACAACAATGATAGAGGTTGAAGGTGCAGGAGACTTTTTACCAAAATATGCTGGCAATCTAGACATTGAAACCTCAGCAGCAATAGCTATTGGCGAACGAGTTGCAAAAAAATTAATTAACAAAAGTGTGGAACTAAAATGAATAAACCATCGAATAATATCCAAATAATAGATACTACATTAAGAGACGGCAGCCATGCTGTTAAACATCAATATACACTTGAAGATGTTACAAGAATTGCATCTGCTTTAGATGAAGCCAGTGTATATGGAATTGAAATATCGCATGGAGATGGCCTTGCAGGTTCTTCAATTCAGTATGGATGGGCAAAATATTCTGATGAGGAAAGACTATCAGTAGCGCAGAAAGTTGTGAAGAAGAGCAATATTACGGTGTTACTCTTGCCGGGTATTGGTACGAGAGAAGATCTCAAAATATCTATAGCTAAAGGTGCTAGAATCGCACGAATGGCTACCCATGTAACTGAAGCTGATATATCAGAACAGCATATACGGATGGCAAAAGAAATGGGGCTTGAGGTTATGACATTTTTGATGTTAGCCCATATGGAAGAACCTTGGAAAGTATTGGAACAGGCAAAACTTATGGAGAGCTATGGTGCGGATGTTGTTTATGTGGTTGATTCAGCTGGTGCAATGGTTCCTGAGGATGTAAAAGCTCGGGTTGGCTTGCTTAAAGAGAAGCTCAGTGTGAAAGTTGGCTTTCATGGTCACAATAATCTTGGTCTTGCTGTTGGCAATACAATAGCTGCTATTGAAGAAGGGACAACAGTTGTTGATGGAACACTGGGTGGTTTGGGAGCGGGAGCAGGAAATGCACCAACAGAGGTATTAGTGGCTGTATTGGATAAGATGGGTTATCAAACAGGTGTTGATCTTTACAAAGTTATGGATGCTGCTGAAGATATCGTACGTCCGCGAATGCTTCGCCCACAGGTAATAGATAGATCCTCGTTAATCCTAGGATATGCTGGAGTATATTCAAGTTTTCTTCTTCATACATTTAGAGCAGTTGAGAGATTTGATGTCGACCTACGAGATGTTCTGCTGGAACTGGGTCGGAGAAAGGTAGTTGGGGGGCAAGAGGATATGATTGTTGATGTTGCATATGAGCTTTCAAGAAAAAAGGAAAAATAAACTATATTTTTAACAACTACAGATACTCTAAGAACAGAAGGGTTTATAAATCAGAAATTAAAAATAATACTGTCAATAGTTCTTATTACAAGTCACAACTTCTAAAATTAAGAGATATGGTGAAAGGATATGAGAATTATTACTACAATAGCGAAGGTGGACGAGTCAAAGTGTAAGGGTTGCTATACATGTCAGAGGGTGTGTCCTGTTCTTGCTATAAGCGTTGATGAAAATTTAATCGCTAAAGTTGACGAGTCAATCTGTGTTGGCTGTGGTAACTGTTATGACAGGTGCCCAAACTATGCCATAAAATTGATACCGATAAAAGAACCTAAGACAATAAGGGTAGACTGGACAAAAGTAAACTACGCACAGGTCAGGGATGTCTGTAGGAATGCTAACTTGAATCCAAAGGAGATAATATGCTACTGTACGGGTACTAGGGCAAGGGAGGTCGTTACGAGCATCTTGCTTGGGGCGAGTACACCTGAGGAATTATCAAGACGAACCGGTGTAAGAACAGGATGCACTGTTGAATGCATCCAGCCAATACTAAGGTTGCTGTCAGCCGCTGGAGTCAAACTTGATAAGTCGCCAGGGTACCAGTGGTATGGATTGACCCCTACTGTATGGGACCTACCTGATGCTGTGGCCCATAACCCAGAGTACAAGAAGTTCTACTTCGAAGAGGACAGAAAGCTTTTAGACAGAGTGGCAAAAGCCAAGGGGAGCAAATTAGAATGCCTGAAAAGAAACAATGCCCCACCATTCGATAAGGGTACATTGAAGGCCTCCTGATTCTCGTTTCCTTTCACAGCTATGGAAGAAGAAATACCCAGGGGTGAGGAGTGCCTATCCCTGTTTTCAGGAATACCCTGTGAAACTATGATATATCTCAATTCTTGACAACATATCATGGTCCGGGTAGTATGTTTGCAAGAAGTCTGACGTTTTCCATCGGTCAGAGTAGTCGGAAACAAATGATCGGAAAATCGGGGGCTTTCTGCGGGGAGCTTATCGAAAATAGACGAATCACGACTTATAAAAATTAATATCAATAATTAATACAGGAGGAAATATAATGAAAAAAAAAGTAAATGGAAACGCACCTGCAGGTGCTGTTTATGGTATGGGATTTATCGGAGCAGCAATTTATTTTATAAGTCAAGCTACAAGCTTTTGGATGGGCGCTTTAGGATTCTTAAAAGCAATTATTTGGCCTGTCTTGCTTATATATGAAGCATTTAAACATTTAGGAGCATAGATAGATTGATTGGATGATTGAATGATCCGCCTTCGCTTCGCTATGGTGGACACAGTTGGTTGATTGAATGGTTAGATGGTTGAAATAGAAAGACGGAAGTCCGAAGACCGAAGTCGGAAGTTGTATATTGAAAAACTTATTAGTAGAAGACATTCCGTCCGACCGCTCCAAGCGGTCTGACGGATAAAGCAATAGTTAAATAATATAGAGGAAATCAAAATTAATTGAAATTTGATATTAAATACTGATAGTTGGTTCTTTTAATCTTGTGTCTTGATACTTGATACTATTAACAATGAATAACTATTGAATGACTATTAAATGACTAAAAACATAAATATCGGATTAAAACCATATAATAAGGAGTGTTGTAATGGCAAAACAAAGTAAACCTTCTCCTGTAACTCTTAAAGCCGATCTCAGTAAGCCGCCGTCAAGGGCGCTGTGGCTTGTGAAGTGGCTTCTTCTCATTCCGCATTGGATTGTGCTTGTACTCCTGTGGGTAGCCTATACCATTATAGGAATAATCGCGTTTTTCGCGATCCTGTTTACTGCCAGGTTCCCCCGCAAACTGTTTGACTTCAATGTAGGGGTACTTCGCTGGACCTGGAGAGTTGGGTTCTACGGATACTGGATTCTTGGCACAGACGAGTACCCGCCTTTCTCGCTGAAAACTGTGGAAGACTACCCTGCTGATCTTGAGGTGGAATACCCTGAAAGGCTCTCTCGTGGTCTGATATTCGTAAAATGGATTCTCGCGGTCCCCCACTATCTGTGCCTGACACCGCTCATGGGATGGGGCATCTGGCACTATGCCGGTAATTCCAGGGTACCTGTTATCGGGCTTATCTTTGTCCTTGTACTCATCATTGCATTTGTGCTTCTTTTCACAAAGAAATACAATGAGGACATATTCAAGCTGAACACAGGAATCGTCCGCTGGGCGTTTCGGGTATTGGCATACATCGGACTTATGACAGACCAATACGCTCCCTTCAAGCTCTGGGAGTAAATTAAAAACGATATACCGAAGTAAAAACGGTATTTAACTTACAAGCAACAAAAATCTCCTATGTTGTAAGTCAAGTACTTTTATACAAAAAACAGTCCATATCGCTTTAATTTAGCTATTATTCTCGAATGATCAGCGACAACGGGAG
>JGI24422J19971_10001948_pt1 | contig 12775 bp, 8 predicted proteins | sample DeeMarSWOR152_54_FD_19971 | JGI IMG/M metagenome (IMG submission 19971) | reverse complement strand
GGCTGAGCTAGCCCACTACGTCCTTCCTGCATGCTCTCACCTTGAGAAGTGGGGGGTGGCCTATACCTACAACGTGTGCCACTGTCTGCCGTTTCTTATGTTGAGAAAAAAGGCCATTGAGCCGTTCCATGAGAGCTGGTCGGAGTGGAAGCTCTTTACCGAGCTGGCAAAAAGATTGGGGCTGGGGGAATACTTTCCTTGGAAATCCGAGGAGGAGCTCGTGGCGTTTGAGCTGGAGCCCTCAGGGCTGAGCTTCGACACCCTGCTCACTGACAAACCGGAGGGAGCATACTATCAGGAGAAAACCTATGAGACAAAAGAGGGCGCTTTTACCACGCCCACGCGCAAGATCGAGATCTACAGTGAGGCCTTGGACAAGGTTGGCCATGATCCGCTTCCCACCTATCGAGAGCCCGAGAAAAGCCCCCACGGATCTAGGTGGAACGAGTTAAGGGAAAAATACCCCCTGATCCTGTCCACCGGGAACCGCAGCTACTACTACACCCACAGCCAACATCGGGGGGTAAAGGCCTTAAAGGAAAAGAACCCTGAGCCGAAAGCTGAACTCGGGCCTGAGACTGCAAAGCAGTATGGGATCAACGATGGCTCTCGAATCCTTGTTGAGACCGACCGCGGTCAGGTGAAGATGAGGGCGGCTGTTAGTGAGCGAGTTGCCGAGGGTGTCGTGCTGGTTCCCCATGGGTGGCCAAGGGAGGCCAATGCAAACCTTTTAACCGACACCACGTGCCGAGAACCCATCATGGGCTACCCTCAGATGAAATCCCTCTTGTGCAATGTCAAGGGAATTTAGGGGTTTGCGGAGCCTGATGTCTTCTCTCAGCTATGGCAGTGCTGCTAACAGTGGCAACAGCGGCCATAATCGCCGAAATGATAAAGGCGAGCCGGTAACTCCCTGTGTGATCAAAAATCACTCCCCCCATGTATGCCCAAAACCCCCCTCCTAGATGGTGAACCGTGGTAATAAAACCTGATATAAGGCCAACATGAGATAATCCGTAAAGCCTTCCAATCAAGGTTGGCGTAAGTGGCGCCGTGATGAGAAAGGTGAAGCCAAAGATCATGGCAAAAACATAGAAGGNGATCAGGTTCCGGTATTTCAAGATCAGAAGAAATAACAAGACCCGTAGCANGAACGTGAGGGCGATAGGGATCTTGTTTCCAATCAGGTCCGAGGCTGGTCCAGCAACGAGTATTCCAGCCAAACTCATCAATCCAAACCAAGCCAGCATGTTACCCGCCGTTGTGGGTGAAATGCCATAATCGGTAACGAAAGGGATCAAGTGGGTCGTAACTAAGAAATCTCCACTACCACATACGAACATGACGATGAGAAAAAACCAAAAAGAGTAGGTAGACATGGCCTCGCGTAGTCCCAAGTCCCGAAGACTACCATCCGGGGGAATGTGATCGTTTTGCCTCCCTTTTTCCCCTGCATAACCAAAAGGTCTCTGGCCAAGATCATCGGGATCACCTTTGACCACAAGAACTGCCAGGGCTACATTGACTACTAGCATGATCAAGGCAATATAAAGATAGGATACTCTCCACCCATAGCGTAAAGTAACAAAGGTGAAAAGGGGAACGAGCGCAAATTGGCCTAGGCAGTTACCAGATAGAGAGAGGCTGATGGCAAGACCGCGCCACTTTTCGAACCACTTGCTTGTCAGCGCAGCTATCAGCGGAACAGAGGTTCCCCCCAATCCGACTGCCCCCAAAATCCCATAAAAGATAAGGAATTGCCAAAGGGAGTTAACAAAGGAAATGAGGGTATATCCCAGCGAGAGAAACACGGTTGAGATGATAATGACCCATTTAGGGCCATATCGGTCGTAAAATCTTCCCACTGCGATAAGAGACAGGGCATAGAGGGTCATATTAAGGAAAAAGGCGAAAGACATTGAGCCCCGACTCCAGCCAAATTCGGCAATCATCGGTTTGAACATCACCCCGAAGGAAAAACGGGCCCCTGAGTTGAAGAAAAGAATCGCAAATGAGGCCGCCACGATATACCAGCCATAGAACAGACCGGAACTCTCGCGTGTTTTCTTCAGCGAAGACATATTCTACTTTCCTCTTTAGCAGACCCCCTCTAGCAGATATTGCCTAATCTTGCAACACCTTGCGCATTGACACACAAAGACCCCTATCCTATATTCGCTGCTACAAAAAGCGGCTTTCCTGAATTGTTGCGGGTTCGCAGCGAGGCTTTTTCCGGTATTTATTGTGCATTGCATTTCTCAATGGGAAGTTACCCAATGGAATCGTCATTCACCTATGTGTAAAGAGGTTTGTCATGGAGTCATCGGATCTATTTAGAGTCCTAGGGAAAACAGCATGTGTCACCGGTAGTGCGCGAGGATTGGGAAGGGAAATTGCCCTCTGCCTCGCTCAAAAAGGCGCCTCCGTGATCCTGGCCGATCAAGTTTACCCTGAGGAAACGGCGGAACAGATAACGAATAGAGGCTCTCATTGCATCGGTATACAGGCTGATATCTCTGATGAAACACAAGTAAAGCGTCTGGTAAAACAGTCCCTTTCTGAATTTTCAAAAGTCGATATCTTGGTTAACAATGCCGGGGTTTCTCAGCTAAGCTACACACCTACCGAGGAATTGCCAGTTGAAGAGTGGGACAGTATCATTCGGACAAATCTGAGGGGAACATTTCTCTGCTGCAAACACGTCGGCAAGCACATGATCAATAGCGGTGGTGGCACCATTGTCAATATCGCGACCACCGCCGGCATTACCGGTGTCCCCCGTGCGCCGGCATACTGCGCCTCGAAGGCGGGGGTTATCCTGTTGACCAAAACCCTTGCACTGGAGTGGGCAGGGTATAATATTCGCGTCAACGCTATCGCTCCGCACTACCTAGAGACTGGGCTAACCAAGGAACTGAGGGATTCAGAGAAGGTTTACGGGAGCCTTGCAAAACAGATACCCCTGAAGAGATTTGGAAAAACCTCCGAGGTTTTGGGAGCAATACTGCTCCTGTCTTCCCCTGCTTCAAGCTACATGACGGGAACGGTCATCGTTGTCGATGGAGGGTATTTGGCGCAATAGAAAAGCGTATATTCACTCCTAAGGGGAGTTAAGAGCACCTCTTCGTAAGCTCTTGTGCAGTACTCCTGTTCCGGGAAAGCGAAGTTAAGCAAAGATGGCCTCGACGAATTCCCTTGCCTGAAATACCTCAAAATCCTCGAGTTTCTCGCCAGTGCATATGAAGGAGATCGGTATTCCGAGGCTCCGGGAGATAGCAACTACGATGCCGCCCTTGGCCGTACCATCTAGTTTAGTCAGGATAATGTCCGTCACGCCGAGGGCATCTGAGAATTCGCGAGCCTGCGCTATAGCATTTTGCCCGGTAGTGGCATCGAGCACGAGGGTGATCTTATGGGGAGCTCCGGACAGCTGGTGGCCAGCTATCCTCCGTACTTTCTTTAACTCCTCCATCAGGTTGTGCTTTGTATGCAATCTTCCAGCAGTATCGATGAGAACCTTATCCATGCCTTTGGCCTGGGCAGCAGATAGGCCGTCATAGACTACTGCAGCGGGGTCTGCTCCCCTTTGCTGCCTAACTACCTGTGCCCCCACACGGCTAGCCCAGACCTCAAGTTGTTCAATGGCAGCGGCCCTAAAGGTATCTGCTGCAACAAGCAGTACTGTTTGGCCCTGGCCCCGAAACCGATGCGCCATCTTGGCAATGGCGGTGGTTTTTCCCACCCCGTTAACGCCGACAAACATGATGACCTCTATGCCCGGGAAGGACCGGTCCGACACCTCAGCCAGAGGCTCATCCGAACCCGCCTTCAGATAGGAAATCATCTCCTCCTTGAGCATGGCCTTTAGCTGCTCCGGGGCTTCGATGGTCTTAAGATCGACCTCCCGCCTTAGCCTCTCGAGCAGTTGCTCCGTCGTCTCCACGCCAATATCAGAGGCAAGCAGAATCTCCTCAAGACCCTCCATCAGCGATAAATCAATGACTGCCTTCCCGGAAATGACGGAGCTCAGTCGCTCCGATAACCTCTTTCTCGTCTTTAAGAGCTTATCAAATAGGCTTCCCGATGAGGCAGTCGTGCTTTCGGGTAGTACGTATTTATCCAAGGGAATAACCCCCTACCCTTCCCTTATTCCTGTCCCCAGTGGAAATCGGATGAAGCATTATTGATTTAGTCTTTGGAGACGCAAAAACACTTGCTCGATCATGTAAGGGATCTCTGGGATACAACACTGGAGTTGCGCTGCATTTATTGCTGGCTCTGCTGGTAATCCTGGAGGTTTACGGAGACAATTTTGGAAACGCCGGTTTTGTCCATCACGATGCCATACAGCCTCTCAGCCACCTCCATTGCCTTTCGATTGTGGGTAACCATGAGTACCTGCGATGACTTTCTTATCTCCTGCAGCAGATCATTGAATCGCTCCGTATTGGTTTCATCCAGTGGCGCATCTACCTCATCCATAACGATAAACGGACTTGGTCTTATGAGGTAGATGGCGAAGAGCAGCGCTACAGCTGCGAGCGCCTTTTCCCCGCCGGAGAGTAGCCCCATGTGAACCAGTTTCTTCCCGGGAGGCTGTACCTCGACCAATAGGCCACTTTCCAGTGGAAGGTTCTCGTCTATCAGCCTTAAGCGAGCACTGCCACCATCAAAGAGTATGGGAAAAACCCTCTTGAGTTGCTCCTCTACCTTTGCCAAAGTGGACAGAAACTTCCGCCGAGAAACCCTGTTTATTCGCCGTATGACCGTATTGAGGGAATCAATGGAAGCAAGAAGATCCTGATGCTGGGACCGTATGAAATCGTACCGCTCCTTCAACTTCTCATATTCACTGATAGCGAGGAGATTCACCTCTCCAATCCGCTCCTTTGTGAGCCTGTACTCATCGAGCTTGGACTCATAGTGCTCCTTTGGAAAGCTCTCATCCAAATAGCCCTTAAAATCCCGCTGCAAATTGATTCCCGTCTCCTTTCTTACCTGTGATACGATGCCGTTAACCTGGAAATCTACTTCTGCCTCCCGTATCTTTGCATCATTGATCTGATCCCGTAAGGTGTCGATCTCCTCTCTCACGAGGGCCGATTTTCTCTCTTCCTCTCGCAGGGTTTCCCTAACGAGTTGGGATTTCCGCTCAAGCTCAGAACCCTCTTTTTCGAGTCCCATCAGTTTTTCATTTGTGACCGCCAAGTTCTCCCGCAACTGCTTCTCCTTGATCAAGGAGTCCTTGTAGTCGTTGGTGGTCGTGTCCATCTCCTCCTGCACCGTCCTGGCTCTTAGCTCCATCTCAGAGGTGAATTGATCGAGCCTCTCCTTTTCCCGCACAAGCCCCTTCTCTTCCTCTCCATAGCGGCTGTATCTCACTGACAGCTGGGAGAGCGCATCCTTTATTTCCTCCAGAGCACCCTCCAACTCCGCGAGTTTTGCCTCCTTTTCCGCGAACGTTTGCTCAGCTTCCCTCTTTTCCGTAATGCACCGTGAAATCCTCTCCTCGAGAGATGCTAAACGAGACACCTTGTGCTCTTGCTCAGCGCGGAGCAATCCTAACTGATCTACGACATACTGAGAGTGTTGCACGAGCTGCTCTGATTCCTTGCCCAGCAGCAAGATGTCTTTATCCAAAGCGTCAGTCTCGCCGCTCAGTGCTGTTTTTTCGTTTGCCAAGTCGTCAATCTGGGCCCCGAGATCGCCCAGTTGTGAAATCAGCGTCCCAACCTTCCGTTCCATGGTGGCACTGAGGTGTTCTTTTTCCGTAATCTCATTCTTTAGTCCCCTTCTTCTCCGCCGACTCGTCAGTAATCCCAGTGATTCCTTCCCCAGCCGCCCACCAATGATGACACCACGGCTATCAACTAAATCGCCCTCCGGCGTCACTAACGTTTGTCGCCCGTTATCCTTCTTCCAAACCGAGAGAGCCTCGGACAGGTTATCCACCAGTGCCGCATTGCCGAGGAGGGATTTAATCAAGGGGTTGTATTTCGCTGGTGCGCTCACGTGTTCCCTGAGAAGCCTTAACCCGTTAAGGCTGACCTCGGCATAGTCCAAAGGGTGGTCATTTTTGAACTCCCTTAGGGGGAGAAAATAGCTTCTGCCCCTTTCGGTGGACCTCAGGTACTCAACCGCCTCCTTGCCATCTTCTTGTCTGGCGACGATTACGTACTGTAACCGCTCTGCCAAAACTGCCTCAACGGGGAGCTCGAAATCCGGGTCAACTTCAATGAAATCAGCCAACACACCGAGGATTTTACTCCCCTTGCCGCAATTGAGCATTGAGGAATTCATAATCGTCTGAACACCGGAGTCGTATCCCTCATAACGCTCAATAAAACCGGTAAGCGTCTTCAGTTCTGAGCGACCAAGGGCAATTTCGGAGTCCACGACCGCCCGTTCGGATTCGGTTTGTTCTCGCAGCGCTGCGAGTTCCTCACGCGTTGCAATGGCTGCCTGCAGAGCTTTTTCAACGGAGCGTACCTTGGCGTGTAACTCCTCGCTGCTTCCCCTCTTTTCATTGAGTAGAAGGGAGATGGCTTCAATCTTTTTGGCAATCTCCTTTGACTCCGCCTCAAGCCCTCCTTTTCTCATCTCCACCTGGCTGATCGTCTCAGAGAGATTTCCGATCTCGCCCCTGAGCCTGGCCTCTTCAGCAGCCAATTCCGTCAGTCGTTGCTTTTGCCCGTTCAGTTCAGCCTTGATCCCATCAACGGTCAGCCTTTTATTCCTCAAGGCGGAATTGTGACGAGAGCTCAGTCCCGTCAGTTCTTGAATCGACGTGTGCAATTCCTCGACCCTTGCGTCAATGCCCTTGCTTTCAGATCGAAATGTGAGCAGCTTTTGACCTATATCCTCTTTTTCCCTGCGGAGTTTGGCCTCCACCGTTTTCAACCGTTGCTGTTCAACCAACAATTGCTGCAAGGCATCCTCATTTCGTCTGCCCTCCTCCCTCAAGGAAAAAATCGACTCCTTAAGATCCGAGGACTTCTTCTCGTTTTCTCTCAGCTGAATGCTCGTGGATTCAATGACCTGCTCCGATCCGGAAAATCCGACCTCCGCTTCCTTTGCCTTTTCCGTGAGTTCCTCAATGATCCGCTTTCTGTTCTCCTTCTCCGCGTTCAGTTCATGGTAATTGTAGGCATTGAGAACAAGCTCCAAGCGATGGATCTCGGAACTCGCTTCCTTGAACTTCCTTGCCTTATGAGCCTGCCTCTTGAGTGAATTCATTCCTCGCTTGATTTCTTCCAGCAGATCTTCGACCCTAGTCAGATTCTCCTTTGTCAGGGCTACCTTCCGTGAGGCCTCCTCTCTTCTGGCCTTGTACTTAGTAATGCCTGCTGCCTCCTCCAAAAGGCGCCTCATCTCCTCGGGCTTTTGCTCTATTATCGAACCGATCTCTCCCTGGGCGATGATGGAATAGGATCTGTTCCCCAGTCCAGTGCCCATGAAGAGGTCCTGAATATCCTTCAATCGACACGGGGCACTGTTGATCAGGTATTCGCTCTCATTCGATCGGTAGAGTCTCCTGGTAACCGATACCTCACTGTCTCCATAGAATTCTTCCGCATCTTCAAATGTTAGCGTTACCTCGGCCATACCGAGGGGCTTGAGCTCGCCAGCGCCCGAAAAAATCATGTCCTCCATCTGGCGACCCCGCAGCTGCTTGGGGCCCTGCTCTCCCATGACCCACCGAATGGCATCAACGACGTTACTCTTTCCACAACCGTTGGGGCCGACGAAAGCGCTGATTCCCTGAGGAATGTGAAGGGTCGATTTATCCACAAATGACTTAAAGCCTCTAAGAGAAAGGTTTTTTATCTTCATCCGCTCGTATCTCCATGCCTCGTTGCATACCGTTCGTATGGAGGAGTATTAGCAAATATTGTGGTATGTGTAAAGCCAAAAATACTATATACTGTATTTCTAAGGTTATTGATCGCCAATATATTGTACATATTGCCCCCACAGAAAGATCTTGACAGAAATTTCGCTATCTCTCTAATATACGATCACGTATACTGCGTGTAGTACGCTAAAGGCCGGGTTAATAAAAAACTATGAGAAAAATAGAACTCCTTGTGATTCCCGTTCTTGCCTGCACCTTCTTGCTGACCCCAGAGCTTGGCGGTAAGGAGAAGGACACGTTTTCCATTTCACTGGTTCAGCGAGCTACCGTAAATCGGATGCGAGCACGAGAGGTCATCTATGAGCGCTACACGGTCAAGAAGGGGGACTATATCTGGAAGCTTCTGAGAAAGAGGGGATTGCTTGAAAAAGAAGATCTTTCAGAACTGCTCACCGTTTTGAAGAAGATCAACCCCGCACTGACCAACCTTGATCTGATTCACCCTGGTGAAACCGTACTGATTCCCCTCAATATCATACCGGTAAAGGGGTACGGGAAGGTTAGGGAAGTTGGGGAGGAATCAGCACTGCATGTGACCTCACTAGAGGGAATGGAATTTGAGAACTATGTAGTTAGGCCTGGCGACACACTGACGAAGATCGTAAGGAATAGATTCGACATGCCCCCTGAATTGTTTTTCGAAAACTACCTCCAGCTCGTGCAGAAACTCAATCCCAACCTGACGAACCCCGATCTCATCTATCCGAACCAGATGATTAGACTTCCCATTTACTCTCCGGAGATAATCGCAATGCCCATTAAGGCCAAGGTTGAACGTGAGGAGGCAAAGGAGCGAAGCTTTGTCGAGAGCCCGGATACCACCCAATCCAGGGCCTTAAAGCGAGACCTTAAGGGCATTTTCAATCAGATGGGGCAGGAATGGGTTGATACCGGTGAACAGTACATTCCCCTGAAGTCAGGGGGCCAGGTAAACTTGAAGGCAGAATCCTTTCCCGTGTTGAACCTAACGACCGGCAGGAGGTTAATTGTTGACATGAAAGGTGATCTCCCCGAGGACATCTCCAGGATTATCGAAGCGGATTGGGAGGACTACAAGGTTGTCCACCTTGCCACCAACGATACCCTGAGAACTGCGGTCGACAAGATTCTCACTGCCTGCAACTTCCATACGCTCGTAAGGGCCGGTGATTACTTCAAGGTGCGGGGGGAGGTGGATATTGCCATTGCAGGCGACTGGGCAATCATTCCTCAAAAGGGAGAAGGGGATATTCCCGACAAGATCATCACCCTCACCTTCATCGGCAATCGCGCTGAACAGACACCGAGGATGGTAATGGAATACCTGAAGAAATTGGGGGTAACCGTAATCGATTATCCTGATTTCATCGGTCTCGAGGATACAAGGGAGGAATTGCCCGCTGTCCAGAGAATAGTAGCACAGGAAAACACCGATTTCCCCCTGCCCACGGTTCTCCTAGAACTCGCTGGGCAGCCCTTCGCAAAGAGCGTTGAGATGCCGCTTTATCGAGGAGAAGATCCGGCTTTTAACCTGATCATCAAGGCAGATCTCTTCTTTAAGCGGGACGGCAGGGACTGCATCATCGAGACCACTGGGCTCTCGTCTCAAATCGTATCGCTCCTGATAAAACACCGGATCTATGTTCTCTCCCTTTCCGGTGAAAGGGATCCGAGGAGGATAGCGGCTCTCGTACTCGACTTCTTGGAGGTTCCATTCGCATCGAAACTACATCAATTTCCCGTCTCAGCCCGGGACAGGGAGAGAAGCATAACAATCTCCTTCTCCGGGATCAGCTTTGCGGATCGAGACGGGAATATGGTTCTGGCCACCGATAGGAGAATTCCAAACGAGCTCATGTTGTTCCTGAATAGATCTGGTTACCAAGTACTTGATCTAACCCAGTTTTAAGGCTCAGCCCTCCCTCGCTTCCATAACTGTTTTGGTCTGACCTTTGCCATCCCTGAGAGACTAAATAAACAGTGAAGCTACCTCCTTCCCTGTGGTGTTGGGCGCAATGCCACGGCCTTACAGGCGGCAAATCCCTGAAAAATGAATTGATTTGGACCCTCCTAAGTGCTAGCTTGTGCCTGAATCGAGACCGTGCTGTATCCCGTTGTTACCCGGCAACCATGGGGAAGTCCACCATGCTCTCTCGGAGAGGTCAAATTGTGAGAACGAGGTGAAACATGAAGGTATCCACCGTTGAGGAGATGAGGAATCTCGACAAAGGGGCCATGGAGAAATACAAGATCCCTGATCTTCTCCTTATGGAAAACGCAGGCCATGCCGTGTACTTTGTGATTCTCAACGAATTCGGCGTACCAGGAAAAAGGTTCGTGATCTTTTGTGGAATTGGCAACAATGGTGGTGATGGTTTTGTAATCGCCAGAAAGCTCCACTCAAACGGCGCCCAGGTGAGGGTTTTTCTCCTTGGGAACAAGGAGAAGTTGACGGGATGTGCAAAGGACAATTTCGACATGATCTCGGCGCTTCCCATCGAGATTGAAGAGCTCACCTCCGTAGAACAGGCGCTGTTCTCCGTTTCTCACTGCGATGCAATCGTTGATGCAGTATTCGGAACGGGCCTCGTGAGGGAGGTGGGTGGCTTGCACAGAGAGGCGATTGGGATGATCAATGAGAGCCAAAAGACCGTGTTCAGCGTTGACATCCCCTCAGGGGTAAACGGTGACACCGGCCAGGTTATGGGCTGTGCGGTAACGGCAGACTATACCGTGACATTTGGACTACCCAAACGGGGAAACCTCCTTTATCCGGGCTTTGAGTTATGCGGGAAGCTTTACGTTACTCATATTTCCTTCCCACCCGCCCACTACAATGCTGATGCTATCAAGGTAGAGACGAGCAATCCCTTGCCGATACCGGAAAGGGGGGAAGATACCCATAAGGGGAGCTATGGCAAGGCACTGTTCATAGCGGGGTCGTCCAACTATCTCGGTGCACCCTATTTCGCTGCCCTGTCCTTTCTGAAGGCAGGTGGCGGGCTCTCCTATCTGGCCTCCCCTGCGTCCATAACAAATTTCTTGGCCACCAAGGGAAGTGAGATCGTGTTTGCCCCCCAGAAGGAAACGAATACGGGAACACTCGCCCTAGCGGCGAAGCACGATCTCTTGGAGTTCTCAGAAAGGGCTGATATGGTAGTTATGGGGCCAGGGTTATCACTGCACGAGGAGACTCAGCAGCTGGTCAGAGAGCTCGCTGAGGCGATCCAGAAACCGCTGGTTATAGACGGTGATGGTATTACGGCTATCTCCGCGGATATTGACCTGGTCAAAAGGAGAAAGCAAGCAACGATCCTGACCCCCCATTTGGGTGAGATGTCGCGAATCATAAAGGCCGATATCGGGGAAATCCAAAGGGACAGGATCCCGCTATTGTCCCGAACATGCAAAGAACTTGGCGCCTTCATCATCCTGAAGGGTGCCCACAGCCTGATCGGGTACCCCGATGAGCGCATTTTCATCAATATGAGCGGAAATCCTGGAATGGCTACGGCTGGAAGTGGGGATGTCCTTGTTGGCACCATGGCTGCCATGTTTGGCCTCGGAATGTCACTTGAGGACAGCATCAGGATGGGCGTGTTCATTCACGGCATGGGTGGGGATCTTGCAATGCGGGATATCGGTGTCGATGGAATAGTAGCCGGCGACATCATGAATTACCTGCCTGAAGCTATCCGATATTGCCGGGAGCATTTCGCCGACATCACCGAAAACGACTACGAGAGTATATACTGCGTTTAGGGGAAACGATGAGAGCGTGGATTCTGGACAAGCAGGCGAGCGTGGTGGATATGCCGCTGAGGCTGGAGGAGATACCAACCCCCGAGCCCAATGATCAGGAGATACGGATAAGGGTTCATGCGTGCGGTATCTGCAGGACTGATTTACACATCGCTGAAGGGGACCTGCCTCTGAAAAAGACCCCGCTGATCCTCGGCCACGAGATCGTCGGTCTCGTCGATCAGGTGGGCAGAGACGTGAAGTCGTTTAAACCGGGGGATCGCGCAGGGGTCGCGTGGCTCAATCACGCTTGCGGTACCTGCAAGTTCTGCCTATCGGATAGGGAGAACCTCTGTTCTCAGGCGAAATTCACTGGCTGGGATGCAGATGGCGGCTATGCAGAATACGCAGCAGTGAACGGCGAGTTTGCATTTCACCTAACGGACAGCCTCTCCTTTGAGGAGCTTGCCCCGCTCATGTGCCCGGGGATCGCCGGATATAGGGCACTGCGGCTCACGGACGCAGAGAAGGGTCAAAGAGTTGGCCTCTATGGGTTCGGCCCGACCGCAGCCTATACCTTGCAGGTGGCGAAGCATTTGGGCATGGAGGTATATGCAATCACCAGAAGCAAGAAGAATAGAGAGGCTGCCAGAGAACTCGGCGCAGATTGGATCGGTAGCTACGAGGACAGCCCCCCTCGCCTGATGGACGCGGGAATTATCTTCCCCCCTGCGGGAAATTTGGTGGAATTCGCCCTGTCGCAGCTCGAAAGCGGTGGCCGCTTGATCCTCGCCCCCGTTTACATGACCCCCATAGAAATCAGGGATTACAATCTCATATGGCAGGAGCGTACGATAAAATCCCTTGCCCACATATCACGGCAAGATGGTAACGAATTCCTGAAAATCGCCGGTGAGATTAAGATCAAGGGACAAATAGAGACCTTTCCCTTCGAGAACCTAGCCGATACCTTTGCGCTCGTCAAAGATGGTAAGGTACGGGGAAACGCGGTCATTCAAATCGCTTGATCACAAAAGCCAGCCCCAATCCCAATAGTAAATCCCTTCCAGGAGGTAAAAATTCCCTAATTGATTATTGCCTTAGCTCATCACATATGCTGAAACCANTGTATAACCTCAA
>JGI24422J19971_10001946_pt1 | contig 12780 bp, 9 predicted proteins | sample DeeMarSWOR152_54_FD_19971 | JGI IMG/M metagenome (IMG submission 19971) | reverse complement strand
GGTTTATCTGTGGGTATACAGAACTTTTTGAGATATTTTAAAATATCCTTATCAGAAATTTCCTTATTTTTTGGAGAAAGTGGATCGATGGCAGGAGGGATGATCTTTGTTTCTATTGGTAGGTTTTCTGTTTTATATTTTTCAGATGAAATAATAACTGTGTCGTATCTAAGAATGAAATTTTTAAGAAAATTCCAGACCTCTTTATTGGGGTTTGATAAATCTACGTGACACCTCCAAATCCATGGCTGCCTTTTTTTATAGAATTTTATGAGGGGTAGGGGTTGTGAATCGTGTATGATTACGCAGTCGTGGTTTATGTGTGTATATACGGAGAAATCCTCGTTAGCTTGAACGTATAACTCTCTCTTCAGTTCAGTGAAACGTATTTCACTTCCTTGAAGCGCATTATGAAATTTTTTGGTTATTATGAAAAAATCAGGATTTCCGTGCAGTATTCTCCAGTCAGCATTTATGCCTATATCATTCATTAATGGGGCAAGAGAGCCTAGTATTTCTGCAACACCACCACCTTGGTAAGTAGAATTTATGTGTAGTATATTCTTCCCGTAAAGTTTTCTTGCTTTTCTGTGGATCGATGATATAACTTCATCTCTCACCGATCCCCTATAATCCTCTAAACTACGCATATTATAACCTCGTCAGTTCTTCTAACAAAAATCTTACGTCAGTTACTGAATCTAGATTAAACCTAGCTTGAGAAGGACCTAAACCAACTTTTATGGAATATGCTGCCTCAGGAAGGACAGCAAATATATCTTCATCCGTCCAATCATCCCCTATTGCCAAAATAAAATCCCACTTCTCTTTTGAAAGCCAATGTAATGTAATCATCCCTTTGTTTATACCAGCGCTTTTGATCTCCATTACTTTGCTGCCTTCCAAAACTCCAAGGTTGAGGTTGGCAACGAGGTGTAAAAGAGCGTCTTTTAACTCCCTTGCCCTCATTGAAGCTAATTCAGGATCAGCCTTCCGGTAGTGCCATACAAGGGAAAATTCTTTCTCTTCAATAAAAGAACCAGGAGTTCTATCCACATATAGTTCAAGGATTGAACGTATCTCTTCTTTCCAATCATCTCTCAAAGGCTCCAGCATCTCATATTTTTCTTCCTTTTTTTCTTTAATCCATACACCGTGTTCAGCAACCAATCCCACATTTAGACCGCCAAACCACTTCTCTAACGTTTCTTTGTCTCGTCCACTTATAATTACCACTTCATTTTTGGGCGCCTCAGCAAGCGCTTCAAGCAATCTTAGAATTTTTTCATCGGGCTTTGCTTTTTCAGGTTTTTTCGCGAAATAAACAAGAGTTCCATCATAATCTAGTAAAATCAGCCGCTTATTGCTTTTAAGATAATCGCTAATTAATTTCTTCGTCATTTCATACGAAAGCCTTCTCGCCTGAAGTTCCTGCTGAATTTCTTTGATTTGGTGCAATCTCTCCATAAAATCACTTGCCCACCGCATTACATTATAACGTTTTAATCTTTTTTGCATTATACTATTACGCTCTATTTGTTCTTCATCTGGCATCTCCAAGGCTTCTTTTATCGCTTCTGCAACCTCTTCTTTGTCGTTTGGATTTACTGTGATTGCCTCTCCCAACTCGTTTGTAGCTCCAGCCATCTCGCTGAGAATTAAAACTCCTTTGCCATCGGTTTTAGTTGCAATGAATTCTTTGGCTATTAAGTTCATTCCGTCTCTCAGAGGAGTTACAAAGGCAACATCAGCAATATTATAAAGGGCGACTAAGGGATTAAAAGACAAAAAACGGTAAAGGTACCAGATAGGCATCCAAGAAATAGTTCCATGCTTTCCGTTAATTTTGCCAACAAGTTCATCCACTTGTTTTTTAATCTCCATATAGTGTTCTATCCCTGTGCGGGAGGGATTTGCAACAAGGATCATGGCTACTTTTTCCTTATATTCCGGATTATTTTCCAAAAACAAGTCAAATGCTTCTAGCCTTTGGGGTATACCTTTCGTATAGTCTAAACGGTCGATTGATAAAATTATTTTGCGTTCTTCCACCTTTCCTGCTTTTTCACGAATGCTGCTAATTTCTTTTTGTACTTCTGGATTATCCCTAGTACCGGCAAATCGCTCGTAATCTATTCCCATCGGGAAAGTATCTACTCTTATCACGCGTTTATCAGCAGTGATCTGGCCAAAGGAATGTTCATAACCTAATATACGACTAACGCTGTGAAAGAAATGCCGACAATAGTCGTATGTATGAAAACCTATGAGATCTGCTCCTAAGAGTCCCTCTAAAATTTCTTTACGATAAGGTAGCAGGCGAAATATTTCGAAGGATGGAAAAGGTATGTGTAGGAAGAATCCAATTGTTGTATCTTGTAATTTCTCTCTTATTAGCTTTGGAAGTAGCATTAAATGATAATCATGAACCCAGATAATATCTTTTGGTTCAGCAATTTTAGCAACTACATCACAAAAAGCTTCGTTCACACGTTTGTAGGCTTCCCAGAAATTTTCGTCATGTATTGTATATAGAGGGAAGTAGTGGAAGAGTGGCCAGATGGTTTTATTGCAGAAACCATAATAATGATTTTCAAAGTCTTTTTGAGGGAGAAAAATAGGATAACAACTTTCAGCGGTTAATTTTTCACCGATTTCCTCTTTTTCTTCCTTACTTATTTTCTCTAAAGTAACTCCCGGCCACCCTATCCATAAACTCTCATATGATTTATAGAATGAACCCAAGCCAGTAGCCAAGCCACCCGCACTGCCTTGAAAACACAACTTACCCTCCCTTTTTACTATACTTATTGGCAATCTATTTGAAACTATTAACAACCTACTCAAAATGCATTGCTTCCAATTAATCCCGCTTATAATTTTATGCATTAAGGCTTTTTAAAACCTTTTTTTTAAGAACATATATCACTTTTTTAACAAACTATTTAAAAAAGTCAGAAAGTCTAAAACCAATTATTATGAAGAAAGAAGTTTAATAATAATTGCCTAAGAGATAGAAAAACAAGCATAAGAAGAGATTTTTAAATTAAGCTTTTGAAGTGGAGTCTGTATTTTTTGGGCGGTATTGTAGTACGTCTTTTACTTTGTGTATTTCGAGGAGGTTTGTTTTTCCTGGTATTCCGAGGAGAGATCCTGCGACTATGACCACGGTGTCTTCTTCCTCTATTAGGGCTTCTTCTTTTGCGCGTGAGACAGCTTCGTAGATTAGGGCGTCTGTGTTTTGAGCAAGTTGCATGGTTAGGGGGGTGACGGCCCAAAGGACGGCAAGTTGGCGCATTACACGTTCTTCTGGTGTTACAGCGATTATTGGGGCTGGTGGTCTATATTTTGAGATCATTCTTGCTGAGTAGCCGTCTTGTGTTGCTACGATTACTGCTGCTGCGTCGGTTCTTTTTACTACGAAGTGAACTGCGTGTCCTAATATTTCTGGTATTGTTGGGGATTCAGTGTCGTATTCTGAAAGGTCTCTTTGAGCGATTAGGCATTCTGCGTAGTTTGAGATTTCGTCCATCATTTTTACTGCTTCTAAGGGGTATTTGCCCGTGGCGGTTTCTCCTGAAAGCATCACGGCGTCTGTGCCGTCGAGGATGGCGTTGGCTACGTCGCTTGCTTCTGCGCGGGTGGGCCTTGGATTGTAGGTCATTGATTCAAGCATTTGTGTGGCGGTTATTACCGGCTTTCCATAGATGTTGCATTTTTTTATGATGGATTTTTGGACGATCGGAACTTGCCAAGGTGGTAGTTGTATACCCATGTCTCCCCGGGCTACCATGATGCCTTCTGATGCTTTTAGAATTTCGTCGAAGTTTTCGACCGCTTCTTTTAGCTCTATTTTTGAGATTAGGGGGATGGAGACGCTTTTGTCTGCCAAGAAGTTTCTAATTTTTTCCACATCTTTTGACTCTTTTACAAAGGAAAGTGAAACGAAGTCGCTTTGAAGTTTTGCCACAAGTTTCAGGTCTTCTAAATCTTTCTCTGTGGGTAGTGAGAGCATTTGAAAAGAAGCTCCTGGTATATTAACGCCTTTTCTATTTCCAACCGCTCCCCCGGTTATGACTTTGCAAGCGATCTCTTTTTCTGTTTTTGAAAGGACTTTAAGCTCGATCAAGCCATCATTTATAAATACGCTTTCCCCGATTTCGACCTCTTTTGGGAGATTGTTGTAGGATACAGATATTTTGGATTCGTCCCCGATTATTGGTTCTTTGGTTAGAACGACTTCGGAATTGTTTTCTAAAAACACTTTTCCCCCTTTCATTTCCCCTGTTCTTACTTTCGGCCCGGTGATATCAAACATTATGCCTACTTTATCAGAAAGGCTTCTTATTCTGTCAAAAATCTTAGTGTGTTCTTCATGGGTCCCATGGCTAAAATTGAGCCTAGCAACATCCATACCTGACTCAATAAGCTTTGATAAAACCTCTTCACTAGAACTTGCAGGGCCAATAGTGCACACAATTTTAGTGCGAGTTTCTGTTATTTTCAAGTTCATAATCCTCCATAAAAAACGAAATAGGAACAAAAAAACACTTTTACTTTTAATTTATTTAGATTTAGAACTTATTGTTATGTTTTTTGCCATCCATTTTTCAAATTTTTAAAAGAGACGTAGAATGGTGTGTGTAGGCACTTTTTGAATAAGTATTCTCTATGCATTCTTGGTTTTCTTCGATAAATACTCTAACTGTTCCTCGAACTTTTTTGCTCTTGCTTCTTCTAATTCCTTTAAAATGGACAAAACATCCTCCGGGTTTATAACGGATATGAAGCATTTGTCTCCTAGTAGTTGTATGTAAACGATCTTGTCAGGATCTTTTAGGTCAACTTCTCGGTCTATATCCGTCGCTGCAGCCTTTATCACATCGTCTCTTGGTAGTTCAGCGAACCTGCGTTCAAGCGTTATGCGGAACTTTTCCTCTGCTTTAATTTTTTTATCGACTAGTTGTTTACAGGTTTTTTGAATCTCTTGCAGGCTTGTGGGGACCACTCTTTCTATTGGAACGATTTTCAATAAAAATTGGTACTTAAAGTCGTCTTTTGATATCATTTTTTTAATCTCTTTAAGGCATTTTAGTGGGTTTAAATGTGTTTTTGCCGTAAGGATTCCCCTAGCAATCGTCCTGTTTATGGAAGGTTTCTCGTCGCCAAGCTCCTGTAAAAGGGATTTAAGTTCTTTTATTGCAGATTTCTCCGCCTCCCTAGAAACCGACACGAAAAGGTTGAAATCATCAACTTTTTCCGCCATGTATCCTCGCCTAAATTTCTGAGAATTTACTCGTTACTTACGAGTGTTAAGACTATTGTAAAAACCTGTTTAGTTCTAACGTTTCTCATAGTTTGTCGCCGTCTAAAACAACAAACCAAAGGGGAGCAATATGCGGTTTTCCATCAGGGCTTACCGATAATACTCTTACCATGTAGGTTTCATCAAGGCGTTTCGCCACTTCTTCCTCACTCATGCTAACATCTGACATTCATCATTTATTCCCAATTTATCCGTTTGATGCCCAATAAGTTAACTAAATCTTATTAAAGTTATATTAAATTTATCAAATTATACTAAAACTTTTTAGTTACCTTTACATGATCAAAATGACTTAAAAACGCTCGAGGTGAAAACTAAAAACAGGTAGGTGAAGACAAGTGCAGGAGGATTCAAATTATTCCAAGGAACCTTTAAATTCTTCCACCAAAAAAGAAAATTCTGCTCCTTCAGTACGTGAGCATGTGTGGTTCATTTTAATGAAGGGGAAAGATGTCGAAGAAAGAAAAGTTAAAGAGATTGAAGTTTGGGACTACTCATACATAGCCTTCACCTCGGGAAAATATCAAGATGAGGCGAAAACAAATGCTGAAAAAGACCTAGAAACGCTAAACCTTCTCCTTTCTGGAGAATTTCCCGCCAAAAAAGAGGATGCAAAAACCGACATGAAGATCTTGAGAGATGATGGGAAACTAATGGCGAAATTCCAAGATCCAATCCTCCCCTTGCTCCAAACATCCTTCCTTCTGATAGGCTTTTTCTTTCTCCTCTTAACCGTCTTAATAGCGGTCCCTATAAGCGAAGAGCAACCCATACTTCTCATAATGTTGATGTCTATTGGAGTGATATTCGTCCTTTTCAGCGTCACAATTACAAGCTTCCAAACTCAAATCTCTTTCGATCACGTTACAAAAATTCTTCGACATCAAACAAGCAAAGGGCCTCTTAGAAAAAAGGAAACGACGACATTTTTGAGACTTCCCAGCGTGAAATTCGAAGTAAAAAGAGTTACGGAGACCCACTGGGATATATTTCTCGAAGGAAAAGACTGGGAAGTAAAACGGAAAAACCTGAGAATCTGGGACTATTCATATCTCCCAAAGAGAACCCATGAATACCTTTACCTCTACGCAGACAAAGTCAGGGCCAAAAAAAACGTAAAAACTCTTAACGAAATTCTCTCTGAAACTTACGTGCCAGAAACCGACTTGGAACGACTCAGAACCGATATGAAAATCACGACGGAGAATGGCGCAGTGAAAGCAACCTTCCGATACCCTCCCACCTTTACCATAATATTCCTCTTCTCGGGCATGATCTTCACAATGACAGCGATCCTTCTTGCGATCCTGACGGGCACAGAGGAAATTGCTTTAATCGTAACCTTCTCAATCCTTGCCATAATCGCTACTCTAGCCGGCATATTCCTCCTAAACCGTAAAACATGGATCCTCTTCAATCGTCCAAAAGAAACCGTAGAAATGTGGACCATAAGCTGGTTCAAGAAAAGAAAAATCTTAGAACTGATCGCAAAAACGGCAAAATTTAAAATCAAAGCATGACCTACCTGCTCCGATAGGCTGAGGTGTAGTTTATCCATTCATTTATTCTATATCTAGGTAAGTTGCTCCTCCTATAACTAAAGTTAGGGGCGTTCCCGTGATGGAAGTAAGGTGATTGGGTGGTTTATTTTGTTTTTTATTTTTCTTGCCAGAAGCTTCCGCGATAGGCGGAGGTGTAGGGGCATCCTAAACATCGGTGTAGTTCATAATACTCGCACTTTTCACAAACACAGCCACAAGGAGCTTTTTCAGTTTTTTCTATGATCATTTTTATGGGGAAGCCTAGGTTGATTTCTGAATCTATGATTATGTTTAGCTCGACACTATTTACTTCAGGGTTTTCCCTTAAATGATATTCTACTAGGGCTTCCAGGGTTGTTAGATCCTCGCTTGCGAAAAATAGGCATACGTTGTTCTTTCCGCTTGTTATGAAACCGCGTAAGAAGTAGGGGCAGCCTTTGAAGTAATCAATTATTCGGGTAGGGCTAGTTACTGTTGCGTCTACTTTTGCAACGTTTAAACCTAGTTCTTTTAGGTTTATTACTACTTTGGTGGAGATTATTTTTTTCTCTTTTAGCTTACGTATTCGTACGCCTATTGAGGGTTGTGAGAGACCTAGTTTTTTCGCTATTTTGTTTTGGGGTAGATCAGGGTTTTCTTCCAAAAGCATGATAAGTTCTCGATCTTTCTGGTTTATACCAAGCTTTTTTGCAACACGCATTAAAAGCACCTTAGATAGCGTTTTAATAGAAAGATTACCAGGTTTATTTAATATTACCATATCCGCTTATAAATTATTACATTTATAAATGTAAAAATCAACTAATGTAAAATACAATTTATAAAAATATATTATTAATATTTAAAAAAGCCCTAATCAAGTTAAAGAGCTTAGGAGGAAGACCTTGTAGGATGATTCACGATGGGCCAAGGAATAAAAATCTTGCAAGGCTGTTCAGTATTGTCTCTAGCGTAGATTAAAGCATTTCTCATTGGAAGATTTACAAGCTGACTCGGTGGGAAAGGAAGTTCTATAACCTTTTTTAAGCTTGTAACTTGTTGAGGAGTGCAACCGAAAAAGGTTATCGTGTTTACGATGCCCAAAACGCCTGGATCAAGCTCTTCCGGTCTTTGTGTTGCAAATTGTAATCTTAATTTGAACTTTCTCCCTTCTCTACAGATTATCCTAGCGCGAGAAACCAAGCGATTAACATAATCTTTACGCTCTTCAGAAGTAAATTTAGGAAAGTAGTTGTGGGCTTCATCTATGAGGATAATGGTGGGAGGCTCTATGTTTTGAGGTTTTAACTTCCATCTTGAGACCATGTCTATTATGTAAAAAGCAATGGAAGAGAGAAGATCTATATCCAATATGTGGTGGAGAGGTAATACGGTCACCCTTTTAGGTTTTAAAAGATCTTTTGGACCTATGGAAGACAAGTTTTTCCCGTCAAAAAGCTTTTGTTCAATGGTTAGAACTAAGCGGCGAAGAATGGCGCTTATAGTTCTTTGATCTGCTAAGTTTTCAGGGATCTTTGTTTTTTTCAACCAGTGGTAGAAGGTTGCAAGGGTTTGTTTTAATCTGGAAGTTCGAAACATTTTCACCAAATTTGGCAATACAACGTATCCTTGGGGGCTTAGATTGGGGAGATAGTATTGTAGTTGGTGGGGCTTTATGTCGGAAAAGTTTATGGTAAAATAAGTTATTTGAGGGTCTGGATCTTCGGGTAGTTCGGTTTCATGTCTTAAAATTTTAAGATCTTCAACCGTTCCAGGGATCATTCCACAATCTTTCCAAATCTTTTTTTCAAAGTCACTTTTCGGGAAAATTGGTTCCTCTAATAGACCTTTCTCGTATTCGCCGTGTTTGTCGAGGATTATTACGCTGCCTGCAATTTTGTCGGCGAACTGTTTAACATCGTTTTTACACTTTGCGGTTTTTCCTTTTCCCGTTGTTCCTATAACCATTTCATGTGTGAAAAGGAGGTGAGACCTCATCACATAAGGAACAAAAGAGCCGGTTTCTTTGTCGAAAAACGGTTTTCTTCCAAGCATTAAAACGCCGTAAGCTATGCCTTCTTCTAAGCTTGGTAGGCCAAAAATTTTTTTGACGAGCACTATGGGCGGATAGAAAACGGAGGAGCGGGGGTGAGGAGAGTAATCTACAGGGCCTTTTTCTCCAAACTGGTTTATTGTGCAGAAAAGTTTTGCTTTTATGAGGATTGCTTGCTCTAGGAAATCGATTTTGTTTGAGGCTATGAGTTCTTGGGTTGGCGTAAATTTTTCATAAAGGAAGATTTCTAACTGGTCGCGGGTAATGTCTGGACAGCTTATTTCAGAAACAATAGAGCCAAACATTTCTCCTTCAAGGTAGTCCCAAATAATTAAGGGTGTTCCTATCTTCAAGCCTTTCCTGTACTTTGCGGGTACGAGGCAGATAATTGAATCGCTTCCTTCCCCGATTTTAACTCCTTCTTTTGCCGTTGCCACTACATACCCTATTTCCTGGCTGGAGTTCCATGGAGGAAGGTTTGGCTCAATTGAAGGTTCCTCCACATATTTTAAGGGTATGGGCAATGAGTAACAATCCTCCGTATAAAAGTTAGAGTTAAGAGTTTTTAGGCGCCCCTCCATCTTTTTGTATCATAAGGTTCTGTGAACTCTATTCCTGCTTGTTCGAAGAGGGTTTTTTGGACAAGTCTTAAAAGCCTCCTTGTGGGTTGTCCTATTCTTACGAAAGCGTCTGCTTTTGAGATCATGAAGCTTAACTTCCCCCCGTTGAGGTCAGAATCTGCCGAAATCATGCTGGAGATCTTTTCCATTCCTTTTTCTTCTACAAACCAGTAAGGGGTTTCTACGCGGATTAAGTCGTTATCCATTGTTTTGTAGTAAAAAAAGGAGCGCCGCTCTTCTTCATTTAATTTTGCGAGAAAATTTTCGGATTTTTTTAGAAAGAAGGGACTTCTATGACCTGGAGGAAGGAGGTCGAAAAATGCTACATCTGTTGTATCAGTGATGCCACAAGCCCGCATGACGGGGGAAGCTATGGGGGTTTTCACGATGTTTATTGATCCTATTCCCTTCTTTTTTAGGAACTGTATTTTACCGATAGCGTAGTCAAAACCTGTTTTGGAAAAAAGGGGACCGTCGTGAAATATGAGGTCTATCGAGTCTTTATAATGTTCTACACACGATATTATTGCTGCCGATTCAACAATGGATAAGGCTTGAAGTTCCGCTATATCCACCCTATCAAAGGGTAGCTGTCCTATGAGGTCGTCTGATAAGAGGTCTATTTGCCAGCGTCTCACTTCTTCTGAGACTATTCCCGGTTTTGAAGCAACGTTTAAAGCGATGTCTGCCCATAAACGGTTAGCACCGCTTTCAAAAGATAAACGGTTACGCGGATCTTTTTGGGAATATGCAAAGGAAGCTGCTCTAGCGTAGACTATGGAGAAATTAGCATTGAAAAGCGGAAGGCTTGCCCCGTCAAAACCGACAAGGTTCATGTTTCTAAAAACTTTATATGGTTCCTCCAATCTTAAATCAAAAACGAAACTTTTCCCTCTACTTTTATGACTAATCATTTCAACTTGGGAAGTGTCCAAGTTTTCTAAAATCGTTTCAAGCTTTTTTTCATCGTAATATGAACTATTACTGCGTAGAAGGGAGAAATTTAATCGGGAAAAAGCCTTTTTTATTGTGGGTATAGGGTTTGAAGCATCAGAAACAGAACCGTTAGCCTCCACGGTCTTTAGAATAAAGACAGGGGCATGATCTTCTTCTTCTACTCCTCCCACCTCCTCATTATCATCACGAACTTTTGACCGGGAGGCTTTTAGGGGGGAAGAGGGGTTATTTTGTTGCAAAAAACGTTCTAAGGTTACTGAAAACAGTTCTTGACCCATATTTTTATCACCAAAAACAATTCCCTAGGTTCTTGTTTATGCATGAACACTCACCATGAGGGTTACTGGGGAAAATATGATTTCTAAAGCGTCTTTTACAGGTCTTTTAACCCTATAAAACACGTTGAGGCCTATTCTTGCTCCCACTAAAACCCCTTTTGAGCTCATGTCTTGGAAATGATAGCTTAAAGTTGAGGGGGCTACTTCTAGCTTTTGCAAGAGTTCTTGGCCTGTAACTCCTTTCTGGATTGTAGCGAAACTTCCCCGGATGACTACGCTTTCTAAGATCTCTCTTTTTGTTTTACTAAAATTTAGTTTGCCTTCCACTATTTGTCGTGCTACGTCGAAACCTAAAGCTCGGGCGGAAAAATCTACAATATCTTTATCTATCATGTCTTTTCCAAAATCGTGGGCTTGTCGCATACATTCACGGGCAATATAAAGGGCTAATCCTGGTAATCCGAAGGAATGCTCGGCGATAAGGTTTAATGATTCTTCGGTGAAAGGCGTGATTTCAGCATCTTTTAACTCCTTGGTAAAGTTTTCCATTCTTACAGAGTCCATTCGAGCCTTTAAGAGGCAGATGATCTCCTCCTTTTTCATCGGCCTGATCCATAAAACGTCTGCAAAAAATTCGTCCTTGATTTCTGGCATGTCTTGTAACATTAAAGCGTAGACAAGGGGAGAGAGAACACAAACAATGCAGAACGGTTTTTCTCCCACTTCTGCACGAATTTCTCTACAATATACGTCTAAACGTTCTAAAACCGCATCAGCATGATCGATTATTAAAATAGAAGTTTTAGAAAAGTCTGTGTCTACAAGCCATTGGTCGAATCCGTTCTTAAAATCAGTTTTTTCGCCTTTATCAGGTTTCCCATTGTTATGGTTCAAAATCCAAGATTTAGCATCAATATAATCAGCCATATAGCCTGATTTTTCCATCTCTTCATTAAATAGACGAGCAGCATGTTTTAGGGCGATTGTTTTTCCCACATCTCCTGGACCTACTACTAAAAAGCCTGTGTTTGACTTAATACATCGGGCCATTTTTTCAACCACCGATATCAAGGGATCCTTTCTTTCGTAAAAGGAGTATTCATTTTTATCGGGCAAATTATCGCTGAAGGGATCTTCTGAAAACCCAAAGGCTGCGAAGGGCATTGTGGGAACTATTCCCTCTTCAAGCCCCCGTCTAATGGCTTCTTTTACAGCACGTTTAATATCTTGGGACAAGGGAGAGACCTCACCGAAAGTAAAACTACTTCTTAGAATAAGTTGGAAAAGTTAAACTATTTAAAAATTTCGAATTATTCGAAATAATAAAAATATTGAAAAAACTCGAAAAACTTAACAAACAAAGATTAAACAAGAATAAAAAACAAAAAGGCGTTAAAACCAGAAAAAATGAAAAATAAACTCTTAAAGAATTTTAAAAAACAAAAAACACCCAAAAAACAAAAAATGTCTGGCCTAAATCCCTCTCAAAAATTTTTACAAACAAAAAAGAAATTAAAAAGGTCAAAATACGGTGGAAACTTTTCCAATTTCTTCTCCATTCTCAAGCAGTTGAACAGTTCCAAGCTGTATCAGGCTAACCTCTTTTGGATCTTCACGAGTGTAAAGTGTTAAGTTTCTTTTCTCATAATCTATAGACTTTAAAATGCCAATACCTTTATACTCAAAATCCACACCAAAAAGTCCCACAAGTAAATTTTCTAAATCCTTTTCAGACGAAACAATTACCTCCCTTCCCTCCGACACCTCATTAGCATGAAAAACTATTTCTGAAACATCGCCCATACGAACCTTATCCCTAACAACAATTAGTAAAACCTCTTCTGTCAACGCGGTATGCAAAATTTTTACGCTTAGCTTTTCTTCTAAAAAGCTAATGACCTCTCTGGATAAAGGCGCCCCAACACCCACATTAAATTGCGTTATAAGTGGGCATTTGTCCAATGAAAGCTTTACAATTTTACCGCCTAAAAGATGTTTTGCAAAAGACATCTTTCGAAGCTCTTTT
>JGI24422J19971_10001940_pt1 | contig 12802 bp, 15 predicted proteins | sample DeeMarSWOR152_54_FD_19971 | JGI IMG/M metagenome (IMG submission 19971) | reverse complement strand
GCAGATATTGCAAAAACAATTGATGAATCCATCAGCAACACCAAAAGCATGCTTGGCGAGTATCTACGCCGCCTAGACGAGATCCGTTCCCTTGCCGAGAGATCGAAGAAAATCCGCGACGTAGTCTTCAAGTTGGCGGGCAAAAAAGCCAGCAATGACAACCTAGGCGAGATCTCAGTGGGCGGCCTAAACATCGTCCTAGATGCTAATCCGTTCCACGAATTGACAGCTATAGAAGAAGTTGTCAGAAGCCAACAGGACAGGCTGTTGGTCTTACAGAAGTCACGAGAAGCTTTGAAATGGGTCGACCAGATCGGTGACACCGATGGNCTGAAGTATCTAGTTCTAGAAAGGGATGGAGTACCAGAAAGAGTGCTGTTCAAGATTTCATAGTGTACGGCGGAGTAGATGNAATGAGTAAAGAAGCCTATGCATTCGCGCTGCAAAACGCGCTTACTGAGATAAAGAAAATATGCCCTGACGTGCGTACTTCGTTCATCTTCGACAAAGAAGCCGCAGTCGTTGCAGGAGACGCCGAGACCCCCGAAACCACCTTTGAAAAAGTGGTCAAGTCTTTAGGAGGCATATTGGATAAGGCAGATGTTATTGGAGGCTTGGATTCTCTGGTCGTTGAGGGAACTAAGAACAGTGTTCAGATATCTTGTGTTGATGACGTGTACTTGACGATGATCGTTTCGAAAAAGGCTGATATGCGATATGTGGAGACAGTAGGACGAGTCTTAATTCCAACTGTAATAAAACTCCTCAACAACCTCAGCCCTACCCCCCTCACACAATTACCTCCTTCCCACACTCTATTAAAACCAAGAAAAGAAGAGCTTCACGAGGAAATCGAGGAAGAGATAGAGGACGAAGAGAGCACAGAAACAGAAAACGAGCCAATTCCTCCTCAACTAGAACTACCTTCAAATCAACTTATAGTCGAAAGCTTTGGCGGGTTACTGGTTCGCAGCGATACTGTACAGATCAGTAATGATATCATGTCACAATGGGAAGAAACTCTAGATGGCAAGGACATCAACCTTGTTGAAGTTGAGGCATTTAACGGACAGACGAGTCAATGCAAAGTCAAGACGGTTAACGACTCGAAGCTGGAAAACAAAGCGGTCATTCGGATCCCGGAAAAAATCTGTCAGGCATTAGATGTCAAGAAGGGAGAGCTTGTAAGAGTAAAACCAGTGATCAATTAATGGAGATCATTCTATGACGCCCAAGAAGCGTAGATCAAGCAAAGCGGCCTTGAAAGAAGAGAAGCTTCCAGAGGTTGCCGTGGACCTCGTAGATGAGCATGGAGCGGAGATAGTAGAGAAAGCAGAAGAGTCTGGAGAAACAGAAAAGACCGAGGCCCAGGCGCAGAGAAAAAACCAAGAAAGCAAAGGCGAAAAAATTAAACAGAATATCAACAGCATCAAGGAGAAAGAGGGGATCATAGGCTACATTCTCAGAAACTCCAAGTCGGCAAGCATAGACCTCAAGGATCCATCAAAAGTCATTGACTATGCCATTCTATCTTCTTCAGCCTTTGAAACAAGTGAAGAGCTTTCATCTATCCTTGACTTGGGCCAAGTTAACCACTCTTTGATAGAAGGAAGCGACGTCAAAATCCTTTCTATTCCAAACGAAGAAAACAAAGTAACTGTATTCATGGAAAAAAAAGTGGATCACAAACGCATTTACAAGGATTTGTCAGGCTGAAAGCCCTTTTATCTCTCCCTTCTCAGTTCCTGGGGATAATGAGATTAGGAGCAGAAAGGGGAAATGTTCTTGGTTAGTAGCCCCCTCCCCCCTTATTTTCTGTTCCTTCTCATCCCCTAAAGGTTGTTGACGAGGAGCATTAACCACGGTGTTATGAAAGTCTCTATCAATGCGGCCGTGGTTATTAGAGTTATAGTGAAAGCATAGGGCTTTCTGAGGTTGTTCCAAAGCATTTTGAGCGAGAGCCGGGTTGTTTTGCATGAAACCTTCACGTCGGCCTTTACGAGCCTCGCGAGTCTTCTGGGGTTCGACCAGCTTTCAACATAATCTTTGAAAGCAGGGCCGTTAATTTCTCCAAGGTTGTCTTCCTTAGAGGCCTTTCGCATGGCATTTATCCAATAGGCCATTCCTGAAAACTCGAGCCAGCCATGAGGAAGGATCATGACAACAGCAGTTGCAGTAGAGAAAGGTAGAGTCGCTGCAATGTGAGCACTTGACATGGCCCACACTGCTGTAACCGCAACAGGCAGAAGCCATGTTTTCTCACGTAGAAGAGGGTACGCCACAGCTGCCAAGAAGAGCAGATATGTCAAGCTTAGTGTGTTGTGAGCGGCGATTATTGTAAACGTCAGTGGGTGGGAAAAGCCTACATTCGCGATGATTGGAATGTACAGCTGGAAAAGGTTGAATTGGATAAGAGAGTTCAGCAGATCCATTGGATTCATAGAGGTTCCGGGTAGCTTGTACGTTGATGATTGATTTAGAAATTCTCCAATAGCGAATAGTGAGTGTCAATACGTCAGTTGTTGCATCCTCAGTGCCCGTTGGCTGCTTGCTGGATTTGCAAACTAGGTTAATATTTTATTCTTGGAAGAAACTGTATATGTCTCAAGCCGGGATGGCAGAGTGGATAATGCGCAGGCCTTGAGAGCCTGTGGCCCTGTTGGGCCGCATGGGTTCAAATCCCATTCCCGGCGCCATTTTGCGTGCGCACAGGTTTTTTCCCGTATCTTGCTGGGCAGGCAAACGTTAATAGAAGCTGTACTGCATTGACGTCTAATTATGTTGGACAGGAAACTGAGCACGTCGCAACTGGTTGCTTTGACGGCGATTTTTGCATCGCTGAATGTTGTTTCTGATTCTCTGATGAGTTTGCCTGAGCCTCCTTCTGGAGTTTGGTACAGCTGGAATTTTCTGATTGTGCCTATCACGGGGATAGTGCTTGGGCCGTTGCTGGGTTTTTTATCTGTATTGGTGGGGGTTCTTGTTGGACATTGCATATATTTCATAGACGTGTACGAATTTCTTTATACTGTAGGCGCTCCTATTGGGGCAGCTGTATCGGCGTTGCTTTTCAAGGGAAAGTGGAAACTTGCCTTATCTTACTACGCCATTTTGTTCACCGCTTATTTCATAACCCCGATCGCTTGGCAACTTCCTCTTTGGGGGATGTGGGATACGTATATCGCTTTCGCGGCTCTTATCGCAGTGGTTTTCCTCACCAAGAAGGGTTTTTGGGGACGGCGCCCGAGAATGTGGCCGATTCTGTTAGCCGCAATCGCCTTTGTTGGCTTGGAAGCTGATGTGCTATTTAGGATTTTCATCTTCGTTCCAGGTCAGACTTTCAGACTCTTCTACGGTTTTAGGGTTGAAGATTTGAAGCTGATTTGGGCTAGTGGCGCTGTCTTCACGCCGATTAAGGTGGCCTTCTCTGTAGTGGCTACTGTGGCAATTGGCCTTCCCTTGATAAAAGTTCTGAGAAAGTCAGGCTTTTTGGCCAGCGTTTGAGGTTGCTTTGACAGCTTTGTAGATACGCCTAGCTAACCTCTTCGCCCTCCTCAACGCAGAGATTCTTGTTTCATCTTCAACCACAATCGAGCTAAGTGGTTCCCCTTCCTCGATAATGGCTCCAGGCAAAGGGATATCTCTAAGCTCTGCGAAGCTTTGAAGATCTGGAACCATCGAACGGTGAAGAGCATATAGAATCAACCTGACACAGAATTTCCTCGGCTTTCCTCCGCTCACTCGGGGAAGTTTCCCTTCAAGGCAAGCCTTCATGTGGGCATCGACAAGGTTCACCCCACAGACACGTTCCACACACTCCGAAGTTCCTTGAAAGCGGGGATTCACTTCTATGACGTACGGTATACTGTCCTCAGAAACCACTATGTCTATGCCATTCGATCCGACAAGGCTATAATGTTCAGCGATTTTGCCTACAATCTCTCCGCAAGCATCCGTCAACTCGGTGCCTCTAGGTATAGGGACAACGTTCCCACAATAGCCAAACTTCTCCCTCTGACCTACCTCCGGGATTCCTAGAAGCTGTTCATTGACTGCTAAAACCTTAGCGCCTCTTCCAGTCGAGAGAAACGATACACTGGCGTCTACCCCAGAAATACACTCTTGGATCAGCATCTCTTTCGACAATTTGGGGATTCGATGGAAGGCCTGTTCTAGCTCGTGCGGGTTTCTTGCTTGCTTGACCCCAGCCCCTCCAAAGCTGGTCGGAGGTTTGGTTAGAACTGGGTAGCCAATGTCCTTCGCGGCTCGTTTTCCTTCCGGAAGATTCTCTGCTTTTGCAGTCTCCGGACGATGAATACCAAGCGACTTTAGATCATCGAAGAATCGGGTCTTGTCGCGTACTCTGCTAATTGCTTTTGGACTGTTTCCAATAATCGAGACGTGTCTATTCAACTCCTCGACGACTTGTGGAGAGTCTTCCAGTCCTGAAGTCAGCAAGACAGCGTCTATTCGACGATCTGCAAGGAGCTTCTTCGTCAGAATCAGTAGATCATTTGCTGAGAAGTTTTCCTGAAAATAACCGCAAGATTTTCCGGCTTCCTGGGTCACGATCGATAAGCTGTCCTTGCAAGCTCCTTTGAGGTCGACGTCTCCGAAATAGTCCACAGCGAAAACCGTGTATCCTGCTCGTTTTGCTGACGCGGCTAAGGCAGCTGCGTCGATTCCNATTATCAAAACGTTCTCGATGTCATAGGCTTTCAACGTACAGCCCTCAGCTTAGTTGATGAAGGTTGATTTACATGTTTCCTCACGGGTGCAGAGTGCTTACGGTTGTGAAGGCGCAGAAATTGCGAAAGCAATTTAGCCGCATCCAATCACGTTAGGTCTGAGGGGATTCCGGTTGCCCGAAGTGAAGTTTAAGTTTCTTGACCACAAGGCAGACGCCTACGTCGCAGCGTATGGCAAGACTATGGAAGAAGCCTTTGAGAACGCGGCCTTGGCCACTTTTGAAGTAATGACTGATACAACCAAGGTGGGATCGACTTTCGAAGAAATCGTAGAGGTTGAAGGTTTCGACGAAAAGGCTCTTCTCTACAATTGGTTGGAAACACTTCTAGTTAAGTTCGACATAGCTGGAAACCTCTATACGAAATTCAACGTTGAAAAAATCCGGAGAACGCCAACTGGTTTGAAGCTTAAAGCCAGGATTTATGGAGAGATTTTTGACCCTGAGAAACATCCATCGAGGGTCGGAGTTAAGGCTGTTACATATCACCGGATGGAGATTGTAGAAGAGAAGCACCAAACCGTGGTGAAGTTCATCCTCGACATCTAGAACCAATTGTTTGGCAGCCAGATGGAATGCTCGTTCTGCCGGTTATCTTATCAAGAAAGCGATCTCTTCGACAAATGTTTCGGGCACTATCTTTCGTTTTCCGCTTTTCTTCAATTGTAGAAGGTTGAGTTCTTTAAGCGCCAGTAGGTCTTGATAGACGTTTTTGACGTCTCTCCTGATTCTATGTGCGAGTTCATTTATGGATTCGACGCGTGTACTAGCGAGATGATCAAGCAGTTCTAGGCGCTTTGGTGTGAGTTTCGCCAGTTGCCTTGTGTTGAACTTCCTTATCTCTTCTACGGTGAAGTCAAGGTCACCACCTTCTTCGTAGCCTCTGTAGGCGTCGACCAAACCTGCCCACTCGAGATACACGCTCAGAAGCTCAGCGGGCCTTCCCCTCTTCAGAAATTGGTCCTCAAACTCCTCAAAGACTAGGCCGTACCGGGCCTCCATTCCAGAAATCCGTTTATATACCTCTTCGGGTATCAGACTCCTCACTATTCTTACCAACAACGGCTCTCGGGAACCAAGATGAGGGCTTTTGGATAAAGCCTCTTTGGTCGAATCGCGATAAGATGTCGTTGGCTGCAAGAGCACGAAGGATTCAGCTAGAGGCTCAGAGAATGTATTATCGCGACGAATGCGTTATAGACGAATCCAAATCATAGCTATTGTACCTTTGCTAACAGCATAAAAACCCCAAGAACTACCAAGGTCAAACCACCCAAAGCGAAAAAGACCGGATACCTAGCGCTCAAACCTGGGCTTGTTGATACATTGTAGACCAGAATAGCACCAATCAGAACTATCAGCAGTGCAAAAAGCTTCTCTATTATCGCGAAACCTGTTGAGTCTCCTTCCCGGCTCATGCACAACGCCCCTCTGGTTAAGGCTTACATATGGCTGTCTGGTTTTATTTTAATCTTCTCAGACACGCTTACTCTGTCTCCTCCAGCTTAGCTGGCAGGTACTCGTCCACGATGTATGTCAAGCCATAGCGGCTGAAGGCTTCTTGTTCAGCCTTTTTCCGGATTCTCATGAAGGTCTTTATTTCTCGTTGCCACAGTTTGTCCTTGTATCTGGGATCTCGCTGCAACTCGTGAAGGCGTTTGACGTCAACTTCGGTCAGTGGATCGCTTGGCAGCTTGTAGTCAACTATGTCGGTTGCCCACACTCCACTCCATTTTGCGTCGGGCGTAGTTAGGCCTCTGAGGTGGGCGGCGTTGGCTGAGCCAGAGATTATTACCATGGCTATGTGCATACCCCAGGGATCGCCGTCTGTAAGAATGTAGACTGGCAACTCCAGCTCTTTGTTGAGCCTGTGAATGAAATGACGCGTTGCTCTGGGGGCTTGTCCTGCAGTCAGAACAAGCAGTGCATTGAACCTTCTATGCACGCTTTCCTCAATGAATCTAGTGAACAAGCCGCCTTTCTCAATGGCGAAGACCTTGTCTGCGCTTGTTTTCACGAATTCGCTGTATGTTAACGCTGGGCCCACCATCAAGCCGTCTGGATGGGATGTGAGATTCATTTGTCTTCCTTCATAGCCCGGAACAGTGTATTCGATAGTGAGGTCGCCGAAGACGGCCGAGCGTTCTTCAGGGAAAATGTTGAAGTCTTCTCTGGCAAGACCTATCACGGTTTCCAGGTCTGTGATTATGTTGTCTGACTCAGATTGGTCTTTGAAGGACATTTGGTAGGCTTGAGCCGAGTAGTACACATCGCGGAGGGTTGAGGTCTTACGCTTTGTTGAGAGTTCGTGGGCAAAGAAAGCCGTCCAAACAAGCTGCGAGAGTGGTCTGATGTGGCGAACATTTCTCGCGCTACGCTTGACCCTTCTCTCTCCGAGGATGTATTGACGAAGTTCTGGGCTGTAGTAGATGTTTTCTATAGAACGGCTGGGCATTCTAATCCAGGGAAACTGTCCTTTCTCCATTTGCGCATAAAGCGTCTCACCAAAGCTTTCCAGATCTAAGGCAACTTCTTTCTTCTTCTCTAACGCTGAAATCTCTCTATTTTCTTGTCTCTTTTCTTCCAACTGTACGAACACTCTCCAGCAATCTTTCAACTTCTGGCTGCCTCTCTCTGCCGGCCAGTTCTGTGGCAAACTTGGCAATCTTCGGCAGATACTTGGAGAAAACGTTTAATCGTCTCCTTTCCTTTTCCACGTTTTCACGTTTTGACAAAAACCGTTGTAGACGCCGAGCCGCTTCACGCACGCCGTTCAGTATCTCTCTCTTGACTTCTGGTCTGTCGGCAATGAACTCTTTCCCCACAGTCTTGTACGGAATTTTGGTGCTGCATATGTGAACAAGAACAGCTATTGGCATATCTTGCGATACCTTGTATCTACGCCAGTTCATGCTTTTCATAACGCGAAAGGAAACATCGCTGGCTTCGTCGTAGAGAAGGGGAATGCGATTGGCAAATCTATATAGAACGAAATCGTCTTTCTTCGGTATGTCCCCTCCGTAGGCCATTGCTGTTTCCACGATGAATGGATGGCCCGCGTAGGTGGAAGGCTTACGTTGGTAGACTGCAACGAAGTCAGGTTTTAGTTCCTTCAAAATTCCGGCCTTTAACAATTCCTCTCCAAGTGGCGAGAGACAGCTGGCGCTTGGGGATCGGAACCCTTCGAATCGTCTAATCGTTTTCACAAGCTTGACTATTTCTTGGGAATCTAGTTTTTTTGGATTCTTTGTCTTGGGAATTCCTGCAAACTCGAGAAACTTGTGGGCTATGTTTTCGCTGACTCTGTGAAAGTGAGCACTCATGAAGTCTAACATGTTTCGATGAGAGGTCATTCGTGCGAGGCGTTTTACGGTTTCCACATCCACTCCATAGGGGTGAGGCAGAGTTTCTTTTGGAGGAGGGGGCATCTTCGTGGTGACTCGTGAAAACTTGTAGAGCCGTCCTTTCGGGTCGACAAAGGTAATGTTTGCGTATGGATTTACCAGCGCCGTCTGCTTTAGATACTCCAAGATCTTCGGCATTGCTCTGAAATAGTCGCCTTCAAGAAAGAACTCGACGATCGTTCCGTGCCATTGCTCCTTGTTTATCAAGATCTTTCGCTCAAGAATTATCGGTTTGTTTCTTTGAATATCGATCATTATTTCGTAGATGTATACTTTCGTGGAACCTGTGCTGGAAATTATGTGGGCCGGCTTGTGAGTCGTTATCTGCCCGTACAAGACTGCCATAGTACCGCCTAGTCCGAAAGTTCCTCGAGACTGTTTAAGCTTGTATTTTGAACCGAAAAGCACTTGGCCAAAGGCTGATGGTATGTGGCGAGAAGTTATCCCTGATCCGTTGTCTTCGACCCTTAGCTTGTACACACCCGAATCAGGGCCGCCTTCACCATACCTTAGCCGGACGCAAATGTCAGGTGGGACTTCCGCCAGTTCTGCCGCGTCGAGAGAGTTTTCCACGAGTTCTCTTATGGAAGCGAATATGGCGCGAGACGGGTTTGTGAAGCCGGCAATGTCTCGATTACGATAGAAGAAGTCGGCAGGGCTAATCTCTTCAAATACTTGGCTTACCATCCCGCCCTCTCCGTCTTTCCGATTTGAGTTCTATATGTGGTCACTTGTGAGAATTATATCTTTTCACGATTTTTGGGGGCTTTCTTGCCAAAATCGGCAGCGCTTGCATGCAATTTCTTGTTTGGCGTTAGAAGTGGGCAAGGCAATCCAAAAGAAGCGAGCGACACGTTTATGTTCGGAGTGCAACGTGCACTCACCTTTCATCCTATGGCTTCTTCCAAAGTTCTATTTTTTTCTTCTTCAGCTCTCTCCTCTTTGCATGTAAGAACCTGTACACCGAAGTATGTAAACGCCCACGAACGAACATTTCGACGGCTTGGCGTGCAATTTCGGCTTCTTGCATTGTGCCTATGATGCTAATTGTATGTCCGAAAACGGATAAATTAGTATTTGTCAATTCTTCGATAAGCCTCCTAGTCTTTCCTTCTCGGCCAATAACCCGCCCACTCAGCCGTTTAATATCTGATTCAGACTTGCCAACAAAGACTCTCAGGTCAACAACAATCAGCGTAATGTCTTCGTCATCCAAAAGCCTCCGAGCTTTCTCTGGAGAAAAACCTCTGCCAATTGCCATAACAACTTCCCGTGCCCTAAAAAGCATCGAAGGATCAGAGGCGTCTGGAGCAAGAGTGATGTTAACGCCTCCGCTCTCGCTATCAACATCAAGCTTTATGTCCAGTCTTTCCTCAATCATTCCCTTTGTTGACGCTGCAGGGCCAATAAGGGCCCCTACACGATTCTTAGGGATCTTCACGAAGGTGCTAGGCCTTGCCATATTCCACGATTCTCCTATAGATCTCATCAGGTTTTAGAACATTTACTCCTAGCTTACTAAAATATCTGTTGAGATTTCTAAGATCTCTTTCAAGGAAGGTGGACGCCATCGGATGCGACAGAAGTACGGCTTGCGCCATATCAAAAAGAATCGGCTTGCCCCTCCACATCATTACGTTGTATTCACTTATGTCACCATGAACCAACTCGGCCCTTTGGTAGAGCCTTGCAACGTACTCCACGAGCTGAGTGTAAACCGCTTCCGGTCTTCTAGGGGGCAGATCTTTGAGTCTTGGAGCAGGGTTGCCTTCCCTGCCGATGAACTGCATAACCAACACGTTTTTTCTTATTGCAATAGGCCTCGGAACCCTGACTTTCGCCTTCTGAGCCAGCTGCAGGTTCTTGAATTCCTTTAGTGCCCAAGCAAAAACCAAGGATCTTGAGTCGCGCTTTATGTGCCTGAATCTGGGATCGCCCTCTATGTATTGCAGCTTGCCTTTCTTGAATTCCCCGGCGATTGTTAGGTAAATCTTGACAGCCAACTCTTTCCCATTGGGATCTTTTCCCCAGTACACTCTGGCTTCTTTTCCAGCTTCCACGACACCGTGGATTTCATCTATTATCTTCCTGTTCAAGAGCTCGTATATTGTCATAAGGGTGGATTTGTCGAAAACCTCTTCCAAAACCTCGTATTCTTCGCTCCTTTTTTCTTTCAGCAATTGCTCTGTTTCATATCTTTTCTCTTTTCGCTCGAGCTTCTTATCCACCCATTTCCGATAGGCCACCGAAGCTGTCCTCACTTATACTGTTAGAATGCCCCTTCTGCGAAGCATATCTGCCTGTGCCCGAGTATAGCGCCAAATGACGTCGCCCCTCTTATCACGCTGAAAATCCCATGGTGAAACCAACACAACGTCGCCCTCTCTAATCCAAACTCTTCTCTTCATTTTCCCCCGTATGCGGCAGAGGCGTTCATGGCCGTCTTGGCATTTAACAAGGATCCGGTCAAAACCTAGGAGTTTTATGGCGATGCCTAGGACATCTCCTGGAGCAGGCATGACTGCCTTGCTGAGGGATGCTTCGCTTCGTACTTTCCGTTTACCCACGCATCCACCTTCTTTTGGAATAGACGTGCCTCGCTATTTATGTCTGTTCATCAAACTGCGTCTACGAACACTAGATGCTTCCTTTATATGCGCCCGTAGTCCGTGCGGCATGGAACTTCAGCACCTTGGAGTCCATTGAGGCGCTAAGAATGCGTCTTAAAGCTTCACGATCTGGGCGTGAGGGATTCCTTCGATTTCCAATACGGCATCAGGATGCACGAGTCCCCTTGCAATTGCCTCTTTAACGATTTTTCGGCCAACCATGTTGACTATCGTAGATTTTTCGATAAGGTCGATTGCCTCTTCAACCGTAACTAGGGAGCCTTTGTAGAATTTCTCATGGATGTGGAATTCTACACTTCCTTTTTTGAGAGTTTTTCCTATCATGTCTACATCGCATACGGCCAAAAGGATACAATTATCAAATCTTCGCAGGTTAACGTAGACGTCCAAGGGCTTTCGCTTCTGTGTATCTAGACGGATTTCACAGACGATTTCGCGCCGCATGCTTCACACACTAGAAATGAGAATCGCTTCTCTCTCACCACATTTGTGTCAGGGCGTTTGCACACTGGGCACATAACGAAGTTCTCAATGTAGATATCCAACAGGCGCTCAAGAGTATTACTAGGAAATTTCCCCTGAAAAGTGGCACGGGTCTCCTCCAAAGTGCCAGCTGTCGCCATCTCATTCGTCAAAAACTTGATCAAATGACGAGGATCCCGGTTTAGTGCATCAGCGATTTCCTTGAAGTTATTGATAATCGTACGCATTCCAATTCGAAAAGAGTTGATTCTCGGAATCTCAAAGCGTTCGCCTGTGCCCTTTTCTTTCGGAAGTTTAGATTGGGCCCGCTTCAACAACTCTTCGTAGCTAATCATCACTGACACCACCTTTCTCAAGCTTAAAATGAAGAAAACGCGGTTTAAAAGCTTTCGACAATCTCAGGTTAGTCTTGCTTAGAAGACACCTAACGCCTGAGAAAGCAGGTCATTTAGAAGGATAGTTTATTTTGCTCCTCAGGCTTTCTTGCTATAGGTGGTTTCTGCGCCAGAACTAGGTTGGTAACTTCTAATTGTGGCCGCGGATGGTTATAGTTCATGGGTGTTGCCGCTTTTGGCCCAATCAACTAGCTCTGCAGGGGTTAGCGCACTGATAATGGCATTATGCCGACCGCCCGCTTGTGAACGTTGGGCGTTTTTAATAAGGTTCAGATTGCTGGCAGTGCTGATCTTCGGATTCACCAGCTGCATCTCAAAAGCTTAAAGACGTAGTTTCGCAATTCCTATTTCTCGCTTGCTGGTGGGAAACTCTTGGGCGAATCGTGTGTGCATCCTTACATTCCAAATTCAGAATCCGAAATCAAGGAGGCTATGATGAAGGAAGTCGGCATTGAAAGTATTGAGCAATTGTACAACGATGTTCCCAAGCGTTTTGTGTTGAAAGACAGGTTGAACCTACCGATCCCCACATCTGAGAGTGAAGTAAAACGTCACGTCGAGTCGCTGCTTGCTAAGAACAAGACAAGTCAACACATGCCAGTCTTCTTGGGGGCCGGGTGTTGGCCTCATTTCGTTCCAGCTGTCGTCAGAAACATCATCAACCGTACAGAGCTCCTAACCTCTTATACTCCATATCAGGCGGAGATGTCACAAGGCATCCTTCAAATACTCTTTGAGTATCAAAGTATGATTTGCGAACTCACAGCGATGGATGTAGCAAACAGCTCGCTGTATGATTGGGCTTCGGCATTGGGTGAAGCCGGCCGAATGGCTGGTCGCCTAACCGGGGGCCTGGAAATTCTGGTTCCACGGATTATCCACCCTGAACGATACGAAACTTTGAAGACCTATGTTGAACCTGCAGGAATGAGTGTTCTCAAGGTTGATTACGAAAGAGCCACGGGCAAGCTGAACTTGGAGGATCTGAAGGAGAAGGTTTCTAACAGAACAGCTGCCGTTTACGTTGAAACTCCATCCTACTTGGGTTTCATTGAAACAGGTGGCGGAGGTATTGCTGACATTGCCCACGATTCAGGAGCCCTATTCGTTGTTGGCGTTGATCCTATTTCGCTTGGACTCTTA
>JGI24422J19971_10001935_pt1 | contig 12822 bp, 19 predicted proteins | sample DeeMarSWOR152_54_FD_19971 | JGI IMG/M metagenome (IMG submission 19971) | reverse complement strand
ACCGAAGCCAAAGTTACAGAAAGCAGGCATCAAGGATATATCGGAATCTCAGGTAAGATCATAGACGAAACAAGAAACACATTCGTAATTATGCATGAGGGAGAACCGAAAAGAATCATAAAAGATTCAGTCATTTTTCACTTCAAATTTCCAGACGGAACAATTGCTGAAATCCACGGTAGACTTCTCATGAGACGACCAGAAGACCGTCTCAAAAGACGTATCAGGAGGCTATGGTAACGTCACTAGTCTTCAAAAAGCCTAAGAAGACATGCGACGATAGAAACTGTCCCTTTCATGGCAACCTCTCAATAAGGGGGCGTGTCTTAGAAGGTATAGTCGTCAGCGCAAAGATGGACAAAACGGTCATAGTCAAACGTGAGTATCTTCATTATGTGCGGAAGTTTAAGAGGTACGAGAGAAGATACAGCCGCATCCCATGCCATAATCCTCCGTGCATGGACGCAAAAGAAAAGGACCGTGTGAAAATAGCTGAATGTCGTCCGCTAGGCAAAACAGTCTCATTTGTCGTCGTCGAAAAACTGGAGGCGAACTGAAATGGCTGCAAGGGCAAGAATGAGGGCATTAGTTGCAAAAGGAATGATTGGGCAAAGGCCCAAAATGTCAAGAGGATTGCCCGCTGGCTCAATGCTGAAATGCACAGACAATTCTGGAGCCAAAGAGTTAAGGCTAGTCCAAGTTATAGGTTACAAAGGACGTTTACGACGTGTTCCATCAGCTACAATAGGTGATAGGATAACCGTTTCAGTCAGACGTGGAACACCAGACATGAGAAAAAAGCTTTTTCAGGCAGTAGTCGTAAGACAAAGAAAGCCCTTCCGAAGGGCTGATGGCGTCTGGGTTCAATTTGAAGATAACGCGGCAGTAATAATAACCCCAGATGGGGAAATGAAAGGGTCGGAAGTTCGAGGACCAGTGGCAAAAGAGGCTGCTGAAAGATGGCCAAGAATAGCAAGTGCGGCAAACATAATANTGTAGGAGCAAGAACATGCAGACGACAAAACCCGTGAAGAAACCNACNAAACAAAGAAAGATGCTTTTCAAAGCGCCNGACCATATACGCTACAAGCATTTTGCAGCAATCCTTTCACCAGAGCTAAGAGCCTCACGTGGCATGAGAACGTTACCGGTTAGGAGCGGAGATTCAGTCCGCATAATGCGAGGGGACCATAAAGGATTCGAAGGGAAGATCACCCGAGTAGATAGAAGGAAATATAGAATTTACGTTGAAGGGCTAACTCGAGAAAAAGTTGACGGAAGCGCAATATTCGTTCCCATTCATCCTTCAAAGGTTATGATAACAAATTTAAATCTTGAGGATAAATGGCGGAAGCAAGTTTTGAAGAGGAAAAGGAAGGCTCGCGAGACTATGGAAAGGGTTGAAGAGAAGCGTCCTTCAGAAAAGGTTGCTGAAGCAAAAGAAGTTGCAGAGGAGAAAGTGCTGAAGAAGAAACCGAGAAAAAGAAGGAAAGTGGCTAGAAAGCCAGCAGAGAAGAAAGCAGAAGAGAAACCGGAAGAACCCAAAAAACCTGAAAAACTCGAAAAGGTGAAGAGAACTAGAAAGAAGAAAGCCAAAGAAGCTAAAAAAGAAGAGAAGCCTGAAACGAAGACAAGGGCGAAACGTGAAACAACCAAAAAAACCAAAGGAGAAGGGTGACTTGGGCAGAAAAGAAGGATCCACAGGGTTAAAAAGTCAACCGGCACCGAGGTTCTGGCCGATACATAGGAAAGAGTTTGTCTGGGTTGTAAAGCCTTCCCCTGGACCCCATTCTCTTGAAAACTGCTTACCCCTAACCATAGTTTTACGTGACATCTTGGGGATCGCGAAAACAAGGAAAGAGGCCAAAACAATAGTTTCGCAAGGAAAGGTACAGGTAGATGGCAAAGTCAGGCGCGAAGACGACTTTCCAGTAGGCTTAATGGATGTCATTTCCATACCGGACATTAATAAGCACTTTCGTATAGTGCCCTCCGGCAAGGGTCTAATTCTTCATCCAATCAGCAAAGAAGAATCAAACTTCAAGTTGTGTAGAATAGAAGACAAAAAAGTTGTCAAAAACAGGCACGTACAACTCAACCTGCATGACGGCTCAAACATACTGGTGAAGGTTGCAGACCCAAAGAACCCACAAGAGGACACCTACAAGACCCTAAACACTGTGAAAATAAGCTTGCCAGAAAGACAAATACTCGAACAAGTAGAAATGAAAGAAAAAGACCCTGCAATAATAATAGGTGGAAAAAACGTCGGAAAGCATGGCAAGATAATTCAAGTGGAAAAAGCGAAGGGAAAGAAACGTATGGATGCCCTTGTAACAATCGAGGACACGAATAGAGACCGTTACCAAACAATTCTGAACTTCGTTTTTGCGATAGGCAGAGAACAGCCACTAATATCCATGTCGGAGGCAGTTCCAATTGTCTGAAGATGAGATACTAAAGAGATGGAAAGAAGGCCCCATGCTTAAACCGAAAATCGAAAAGGTCTCGGTTAACATCAGCGTTGGGAAGTCAGGGGAGCCTCTGGAAAAGGCCTCAAAGGTTCTGCGAGATTTAACAAGTCAGAATCCATGTAAGAGAAAGGCCAAGCAAACCATCAGAGATTTTGGAATAAGAAAAGGTGAACCAATAGCATGCGTTGTAACGCTTAGAAAACAGAAGGCAACAGAGTTTTTGAGGAGACTTCTGCCTATTGTCGAAAATAGTATCTCGAAGGATTGCTTCGATGAATATGGCAATTTCTCCTTTGGTATAAGAGAACACATCGAGATTCCAGGAGTGAAATATGAACCCGAAGTCGGCATATTCGGCATGAATGTCTCCGTTTCTCTCAGCCGTCCTGGATATCGAGTCAAAAAAAGACGTCGGAAGAAAGCGAAAGTGGGTTCAAAACACATGTTAACACCTGAAGACGCCATGGTGTTCGTTAAAGAAGCCTTAGGGGTTAAGATAATATAGTTATTGGAGAGGCGCATATGGGAAAGAAGAAACCGAAAAAAGAAAGAAAACATGGCAGAGGGACAAGACAATGCGTTAGATGCGGATCTCACGGGCCTGTTATTCGACGCTACAACTTAAATCTATGTCGGCGATGTTTCAGGGAGGTAGCTAAAAATCTCGGTTTCAGAAAGTACGAGTAGCGAGGAGATCAGGATGGACACTCTGGCAAACGGTTTAACGTCAATCATAAACAATGAGATGCGCAACAAACGTGAGTGCGTAATTAGTCCAGCCTCTAAACTTTTGGGGAGAGTTTTAAGGGTTATGCAGTTAAACGGTTACATTGGAGAATTTGAATTCATCGATGATAGCCGCTCTGGAAAGTTCCGGGTTCAACTCCTTGGAAGAATAAACAAGTGCAGCGCCATCAGACCGCGCTTTGCGGTTAAAGTGGACGAATTTGAAGAATGGGAGGAGAAGTTTCTTCCATCGAGAGGTGTTGGTTTACTCGTTGTCTCAACTCCGAAGGGAGTGCTATCCCACAAAGAAGCAAAGGAAAAACGCATTGGAGGTAGGCTACTAGCACTCGCCTATTAGAGAAGGTGCCTCAAATGCGAGCCATAGAAGTTTCCAAGATTATTCAGATCCCAGGCGACGTAGAGCTGTCCGTAGAAGGGCGGAAAGTCACGGTTAAAGGTCAAAAGGGAACACTGACCCGTGACTTCTCTCACGCTCCAATCTCGATAAAACTCGAAGAAAAAATCATTCGTATTTGGGTTGAGTGGCCAAGGAAAAAAGAGGCAGCCCTCGTAGGCACCGTTTATTCGCATATCCAGAACATGATTACCGGAGTTACGAAGGGCTTCACATACAAATTAAAAATAGTTTTCTCACACTTTCCAATATCAGTCAAAGTTAAGGATAAAACAATTTTAATTGAAAATTTTACGGGTGAACGAAGTCCAAGAAAAGTCAAAATAATGGGCGACACCCAGATTAAGGTTCAAACCGAGGACATAATCGTTCAAGGCATAGATGTCGAAGATGTAAGCCAAACAGCAGCAAACATCGAACAAGGCACTAAGGTCAAAAGAAAAGACCCTCGTGTCTTCTTAGATGGCATATACGTTAACGAAAGAGGCGAGGGAATGGAAGGATGACGGAGTCAGACAAACCTGCCTTAGAAAAGGCGTTAAAACTTAGCACCTGTATAAAAAAGAAGAAACCTGAATTCGCTAGGCATGAAAGCTGGCGGTACAAGCGGTTAAAGGAAAATTGGCGTAGACCGAGAGGAATAGACAATAAGATGCGAAGGAAGATTAAGGGCTGGCCGCCTACTGTAAGCGTCGGATACAGAGGGCCAAAAGCCGTAAGGGGTCTTCACCCGTCAGGCTATAATGAAGTTTTGGTGTATAATACTGAAGAACTTGATAAGATCAATCCTAAAACTCAAGCCATAAGAATTGCGCATGCAGTTGGCAAAAGAAAAAGAGCAGGTATTCTTGTTGAAGCAAGGAGAAGAAAGATAAGAATTCTGAATTTCAAAGAAGCCAAGGAAGTAACCAGAGAGGAAGAAGAGGAGACCGTTCAAGAAGAGGAACTTGGTGAAGGGAAAGAAGAGAAGGAATCAGCAGAAAAAGAAGAGACAAAGCGCAAACAGAAGAAAACCAGCAAACGTAAACGGAAGGTAGAAAAACGATGACGGGTCTTCAAAGTCAGCGACGCCTAGCAGCACAAATACTGAAAGTCGGACAGAATCGTGTGTGGATAGACCCTGAAAGGGCAGACGACGTAGAAATAGCCATAACTAGAGAGGAAATCCGAAAACTAATTCATGAAGGTGTAGTCAAACGGCTTCCAGAGAAGGGTGTAAGCCGAGCAAGGGCACGGATTTTACATGAAAGGAGAAGGAAGGGACGAAAGCGTGGGCCAGGCAGCAGAAGCAGTTCATTGCACGCAAAAATCTCGAAGAAAGAAGCTTGGATGAACAAGATTCGACCCTTGAGAAAGAGACTCCGTGAACTGAAGACCAAAAGAATAATCACTGAGAAGACCTATCGGAAGATGTACAAGATAGCGAGTAGCGGGACGTTTGAGTCCATTGCCGACATGGAGCGCTACTTGAAGGCGCACGAACTTTGGAGGAAACGCTAATGGCAAAGGGACCACGTTACTGTGTTCCATTCCGAAGAAGAAGAGAGGGAAAAACAGATTACAAAGCGAGAAAAGCATTATTGCTCTCTGGAAAACCACGATTAGTAGCCCGCGGTTCGGTCAAAAACATGGTTGTCCAAATAATCGTGGCTAAACCTCGCGGAGACGAGGTCGTAGTTTCAGCACACAGCAAAGAACTAGCCAGAAAGTACGGGTGGAAAGCTTCAGGAGGAAACATTCCAGCGTGTTACTTAACTGGTCTTCTCTGCGGATTGAAAGCCAAGGCGAAAGGTGTAAAGGAAGCAGTTTTGGACATAGGATTGTATTCTTCTGCAAAGAATGGAGTCTTTGGGGCATTGAAGGGCGTTCTGGAGGCTGGAGTAAATGTGCCTCATAGTGAAGAAAGGCTCCCAGATGAAGAAAGGATAAGAGGGGAGCACATTGCAAAATATGCTGAGACTCTAGTCTCTAGTCCTGAACAATATGAAACTAAATTTTCTGAATACTTGAAGCGAAAACTACGCCCAGAAAAATTTGTTGAGCATTTCACGAAAGTCAAAAAGGAGATAACTGCATCGCTCAGCGGAGGTAAGAAGACTTGAGGTCTTCAAGAAGAAGATACTCAAGGAAAACGGCTGAAAACCTTGAAGAGTGGGTTCCTAGAACACGTCTTGGTAAGATGATACAAGAGGGTAGAATTGCATCCATTGAAGAAATTTTTATGGAAGGCTTAAGGATACGTGAACCACAAATCGTTGATGCTTTGCTTCCAGACCTTCAAGAAGAGGTCATAAACATAAATCTAGTTCAGAAACAGACAGATGCTGGTGAAAAATCAAGGTTTAAGGCAATAGTCGCTGTCGGAAACAGGGAAGGCTATATAGGCTTAGGATCCGGAAAAACAAGCCAAGTGCGAGCAGCCATAGAAAAAGCTGCGGTAGATGCCCGTCTAAACATAGTTCCTGTCAGGAGGGGCTGCGGAAGTTGGGAATGCGGATGTGGAAGACCACACTCAGTGCAGTTCCTAGTTGAGGGAAAATGCAGCGGCGTAAAAATTGTCATTCTTCCCGGACCGAGAGGTTTAGGTCTTGTAGCAGGAGAGGTGGCAAAGGTTATCCTCGGACTTGCTGGCATAAAGGACTGCTGGACACGAAGTTTTGGCTCAACGAGAACTGTGCCATCTTTAGCATACGCCGTTTTCGACGCGTTAAAGGGAACCTACGCCCTCGTAACCCCTGCGGATTGGGTGAGGTAAGTGTCTCAGGAANNGAAAGAAAATAAATGCTTAGTTGCTGTGAGAATTCGCGGAACGACTAGAGCATCACGGCAAGTNAGGGAGACCCTTCAAATGCTCAACTTGACACGAAATAACCATGCGGTTCTAATTGACAACCGTCCTGCNTTCCTTGGGATGTTGAAAACGGTGCNGAATTTCATTACTTGGGGTGAAGCTTCANACGAAACCGTAAGTCTGATGATGAAGGAAAAGGCAAGACTTGCTGGAAACAAGAAGCCAACCGATGAGTATGCACAAAAAAANGGTTACNAATCTCTGGAAGAGCTTGCACAAGCTATATTCAAGTGCCAAGTTGAGTACTGGAAACTTCCGAATGTGAAACCAGTCTTCAGGNTGCATCCACCGACCAAGGGCTTCAAGGGAAAGGTGAAAAAGGATTATGGCACGGGAGGCGAGCTTGGTTATCGTGGAGAGAAAATCAACGAACTGATCAAACGCATGACCTGAACTGCAATCGCAAACAAGTGTTTGCGATACATTTTATAGTCACCTTTTAAATGCCATGGTATTCGAGGAGAAAGCAGTTTGAGCGCGAAGTGGCGGAGATATAAAAACCGTTCAAAGCGATTTCATGTTTCCAGAGACTCTGATAGAGTCAAAGATAGAAAAGATGATCAGCCTTTCCGAATTAGGAGTCTACGGATCAAAAGACGAGCATACCCATACAAACATAACCTTCCATATGTTTACAGAGGAAGAAGATGGAAGGAGCCTGAACCACTAATCGACGTTCTTGAGGAAAAGGATAGAATAGTAGTTGTTGCTGAATTCGCGGGGTTCAGGAAGGAGAATCTGAGAATCCATGTAAAAGATCAACGGTTGATCCTATCTGCCGAGGCTTCAGATCGGAAATACTATAAAAGTTTAAATCTACCGAAAAGAGTGATTCCAAGCACTCTCTGTACATCATATAAGAATGGTGTGCTTGAGATAGAGTTTGAAAAGGTTCTTAAGGATAAAGCCATCGGCGAGGTAGTTGGCTGAAAATGCCGCATAAACTTCGAAGTATCAGAAAGAAACGTGGTTCAAGAACTCACGGCTGGGGCAGAGTGGGGCAGCACAGGGGAGGAGGACAAAGAGGGGGGCATGGAAAGGCAGGGTTCCATAAACACAAATGGACATATGTGATAAAATATGAGCCAGACTACTTCGGAAAAAGGGGTTTTACCTCCCCGAAAAATGTGAGACGGAAAGTGAATGTTATAAATCTTGGAGTAGTCGACGAAATGGCTGAAAAGCTCTCAGAAAGAAAGGAAAAAGGCAAGTTCTTCATAGACTTAGAAAGCCTCGGCTACACAAAACTTCTCGGCACGGGCAATGTCACAAAACCGCTGATTGTAAAGGTGTCCTCTTGTTCAAATTCCGCGCTCAAAAGATAAAAGATGCCGGAGGGCAAATCCTAGCGAAATCTGAAGAGTTGAAAAGTAGCGGATAGCCCATGGCTGGCAGATTCCTAAACCTGTTTAAACCAATTGCTAGGTTCTTACCGGAAATTAAGACTCCAGAACGCAGAGTAGGATTTAATGAAAAACTTTTCTGGACTGCAATAGTACTCGTTGTCTACTTGATAATGACTGAAATTTCTCTTTATGGAATTGAAAAGACAGCTCTCGGAGAGCTTGCTGCTTTACGAATAATTTTTGCTTCCAGCCGTGGGAGCCTCATGGAGCTTGGTATAGGTCCAATAGTCACAGCTGGAATAATACTTCAGCTCTTAGTTGGTTCCGACATGATAGAAGCCGATATGTCGCAGCCTGAGGACAGAGGCCTGTTCACAACAGCAAGCAAAGTGTTTTCCATAGTTCTCACAGGAGTTCAAGCATCTGCGTACATAATCGGCGGGATGTACGGAAGCATACCAGGTACTGCAGCAATAATCGTATTCCTGCAACTCTTAGCGGCTGGAATAATCGTATTGTTGTTGGATGAGCTTGTGCAAAAGGGCTGGGGATTTGGCAGTGGCATAAGCCTATTCATTATGGGTGGTGTTGCACAGCAGATCTTCTGGCAATGTTTTTCTCCAGGAACTGGCCTATTCGTTGGGAGTCTCTCAGTGGCGTTAAACAATAATGAACTAACGGCGTGGATCTTTGGAAGCGGTGCGTATCCATCGCTGATTGGGTTCATAGTTACAATTGTCACTTTTCTGATAATCATATACCTTGAGGGAGTGAGAGTTGAATTGCCGTTGTCTTATGCTGGTTACAAAGGTTTCCGCAGTCGATATCCAATAAAACTTCTGTACGTATCCAACCTTCCAGTGATTTTCGCATCAGCTCTTTTCGCCAACGTATATTTCTTTTCGCAAATTTTCTGGAGCATGAACGGTCAGCCTAGTCCTGGACAAAATTTCTGGCTTGATCTTTTGGGACAATTTAAATGGATTACACCTGAAGGAGGAGGCCAAGAAAGCCTTCAACCTGTAGGAGGGCTCGTGTATTATGTGCTTTCACCGCGCAGTCTTGCGGGTACCTTTGAAGATCCGTTGAAGGCTCTTGCCTATCTTGCGATTCTTGTTGCTTTTTGTGTTGTTTTTTCGCTGACGTGGCTTGAGGTTGGCGGCCTGGATGCGTCAACAGTAGCCAAGCAACTCGTAGGTGCGGGCATGCAGATTCCTGGCTATAGGCGGTCTGGAAGAGCTGTGGAATCTGTTCTCAAACGTTACATTCCTGCAGTCACAATTCTTGGCGGGATAGTTGTAGGTTTAGTTGCTGGTGTCTCAGATTTCTTCGGAGTTTTCGGCTCAGGAATGGGTATCTTGCTCTCTGTCGGGATAGTTTATCAGTACTATGAGATATTGGTGCGGGAAAGAGCCGCTGAAATGTATCCCGCCTTCAGGAAGATATTCGGAGGCTAGGAGTCTTGAGCAAAGTAATAATGCTCATGGGTGCAGCCTTCTTGGCAGATGTGCTGACGAAAACAGTTATTAATGCTGAGCAAAAAAGAAACTTCATTAGAGCGTTAAAAGCAGTTATCCAGAAGAGGGTGTCTAATTGATTGAATGGTTTCTAATGCCCGAACCACCTGGAGCCACTGTAGCGATAATACTAATAGCCATCTCCATTTCGCTGGCCAACTCCTCTATCAACCGGCTTCTGATCAATCGGACAATTGGTTGGGAGCGATATAAAGTCATTCGAAAGGAAATAGCAGACTTTCAGGCTGAAACTAGAAGAGCCCTACGCACAAAAGATAAGAAAGTAACTGAGAAGATTAAGAAAAGAGAACGGCATGTTCTTGAGATGCAAAAGAAGATGGCAAAGCCTCAATTGATCATGTTTGGCGTTTCCATGAGTTATATTCTCGTCTGGTGGTTTCTGCTGACTCCATTCTACGGCTGGGACATTGTGGCGTATATTCCTGGTATTGGTGGAATAAACATAATTTGGTGGTATATGCTCTGCTCCATGCTCTCAGGGATAATCTCCTCCCACATACTCGGCATAATGAGTATAGAATAGTGTGAGATGGCTGATGTGCCTAAGCCTTCATTACGTACCCGAAGTAAGAAACGCAGACATATACGTGCGCCGAAAATAGGCAGCAAAGTCCATTACAAAAAAGGAAAACCACGTGCTCCACAATGTTCCATTTGCGGTAAACCGCTAGCTGGAATTCCACATCTCTCAACATCAGAGATTCGCAGGCTTAGTCGAAACAAAAGAAGAACTTGGCGACCCTATGGAGGACACGTGTGTTCCAAATGCCTTAAAGATCTGTTAAAACAAGCCGCAAGGGTTCTCTAGACTCAGTTGAGGTTTTCTAAGACAATGATCGAAAAATCCATAGTGATCTGCATTTGCGGAATGGCAGGGACCGGAAAGAGCACGTTGGCCAGAAGACTGGCCAGAAAATACGGCCTCAAATATTGTTCAGGCGGAGACGCGTTAAAGGCTATGGCTATAGAAGAAGGATTCAAGCCTCTTGAACGTGGATGGTGGGAAAGCAAAGAAGGAATGCGTTTTCTGGAAAGGAGAAATAAAGACCCAAGATTTGACGAAACCGTTGACAAAAAACTTTCGGAACTGGCAAGTCAAGGAAACGTAGTCTTAGACAGTTGGACTATGCCATGGCTTCTCGAAGAGGGCTTCAAAATATTGCTGGACGCGTCTCCGCAAAAGAGGGCGGAGAGGATAGCCAAAAGAGACAGGATAAGCGTAAAAGAAGCCCTAAAGGCATTAAAGAGCAAGGAGGAAAAAACAAGAGCCATCTACAAGAAGCTTTATGGCTTCAGTCTAGGAGAAGATTTCGCACCTTTCTACTTGATATTGGACACAAACAACCTGAATAGGGAGGAGGTTTTTCAAGTTTTGTGCGCTGTGATAGATAGCATTGTTTTGAAATCCTCTAAAAATCGCTGGAATTCCTCATGAAGACGTGACATGAATCTCCCATTGTGGCCTACGGAAACCTTATATGTTATACTTTCTATATAATTATTCTATAATTAAATTCTATAAGCAAAAAAAGTGTGAGGAGGACTTTGCTCAAGGAGAAAATCGTAAGAATAAGACATTCAATCCTCGGATTCTTCACTGGAGTAATTATAACGTATATCATAATCTGGTCCTTTTATCTCGTCAATAATGAGGCAGCTCTTACACTCATAATCTTTGATTTTCTCTTCGTATCCCTAGTTTTTCGATTGAATGGCTCATTTATGAAGAAAATAGGGCTGTTGCTTATTGGCAATGTGATTGGCTTGCTCTGGAATAGTGTTTTCCACTCTTTTTCCTATGTTGCCACTTGGTACTTTGGAGAATCTCTAAACGTACTATACGTAATCTTGAACCCCTTGCTGAATTCTATTTGGGTTGTTTCATTCTGGTCCATAAGTTTGTCAGTTTTGGCCAGCTCTAGAACTGTAGAGGTGGGTTGAAACTTGATAGTTGAGATTTTAGAAGCGTCTTTCCTGATTTTGACATTTTTGATGGCTGCTTACCTTATTCGTCATTATGTTTTCACCCTCGCTGTCCTTAATCATACCTCTAAGCGCAAAAAAGCCGCGGTTTCCACGAGAAACAGGTCCTATCAACCTCGAGTGTCAATTCTCATCCCAGCGTACAACGAAGAACGAGTAATTGGGAGAATACTCCAAGGAATGACAAAACTAACTTATCCGAAAGACAAGATGCAAGTAATAGTCGTAGATGATGGTTCAACGGACAACACTGGACAGGAAGCAGCAGCATATGCAAAGCCTCATGACTACATCGAAGTCATACGCCGAAACCAAAAGGAAGGAGGCAAGGGAAAAGCACCAGCCCTCAACGCAGGACTAAAACATGCAGAAGGCGAAATCATCTTCTGCTTTGACGCGGATTATTACCCGCAGAGCGACATTATAGAAAAACTTGTAGCAGAGTTCACCGACTCAAACGTTGGAGCAGTGCAAGGCAGAGTCACAGTTCTAAACGAGCCGCAAAACCTCGTAACAAGGCTTGTAGCATTGGAAAGGATAGGAGGATACCGTATTGATCAACAGGCGCGAGACAGTCTAGGATTGATTACGCAGTTTGGAGGCACGGTAGGAGGGTTCAGACGCGGCCTATTGGAATCTTTGGATGGATGGGATGAATCTATTTTGGCGGAAGACACTGATCTGACTTTTCGTGTTTACGTCGCTGGCTATAAGATTAGGTATGTCAATGATGCAGAATGTTATGAGGAGGCTGTTGAAAACTGGAGAGACTACTGGAGACAGAGATATAGATGGGCTAAAGGCCATATGCAATGTTTTTTTAAGCATTCGCTGAAAGTTTTGAAAAGCAGCAATTTGAGGCTTAGAGAGAAGATTGATGGCTTGCTTTTGCTAAGTGTGTATTTCATGCCAGTTTTGGTTCTGTTTTCATGGATTATAGGAGTTCCACTTTTCTTATTACGCCCTCCTCAATGGTTTGACATGGTTTGGGCTTTTATACCACTTTCTCTCTACAGTTTTGTCGGAAACTTTGCTCCATTCTTTGAAGTGGGAGTTGGAGCATATCTGGATGGCAGAACCAGAGCTTACTGGCTGATTCCTGTACTAATCTTCACTTTCTTATATAATATCCTCATATGTACTAAGGCACTTGCGGATTTGTTCGCATCAAAAATCTTGAGAAGAAACTGCAATCACTGGGACAAGACGGTTCATACTGGAAATGGAAACAGTTATATAACAAGCTGAAGCAAAGTCTCCAAAACGATAAGAATGGTTCTGAATCCGACTCCAATGATCTTCATCACGCTGATTTTTGGGGTTTTAACGTTCATATTCGTGATGATTCTGCCTGCTCTTCTTGAACTAAAAAAGCCGAAGGATGCCGGACCCAGAACAATAATGGACAGCATTCCCATTGGACAATCTCTAGTAGGAGAGACGACTTTGATAGTGAACATGGAAGACGACTATGAATTCGACGAATTGC
>JGI24422J19971_10001934_pt1 | contig 12823 bp, 12 predicted proteins | sample DeeMarSWOR152_54_FD_19971 | JGI IMG/M metagenome (IMG submission 19971) | reverse complement strand
TAGAGCCTCTCCTTTAGGAAACCTAAGATCCCCCTCCTAAAGGATAGGACTGCTATCATGAAAAGAACACCCATGATGAGATTCCAGCTCTCAGTATACGACCCGATAATGTCCCTGACGAGCACCACTGCAATAGCCCCTAACATGGGGCCAAAGAGTGTTCCCATTCCACCAACGATTGTCATCATAACGACTTCGCCGGAGTTAGCCCAATGCATGCTGCCGAGGGGGACGTAGTTTAGTAGCAAGGCATAGAAACTTCCGGCCAATCCTGAAAAGAAGGCGGAGATCACGAACGCGAAAAGCTTGAATCGCAAAATGTTGAATCCAATACTCCTTGCCCGGTTTTCGTTTTCTCTCATCGCCTGGAGGGCTTTGCCGAATGGGGAGTTGACAATCCGTAATCCCACCAGCATGGATGCCGAGACAAAAATGAGGATAAAGTAATACAGGGCCAATTCCGATTCCAGCATGATGGGTCCAACCGGAGGCCGGGGAATCCTCTGGAGACCGTCGTCTCCCCCTGTAAGTGTCGTCCATTTGAAGGCAATGAAATAGAACATCTGGGCAAAGGCTAAGGTCACCATGGCAAAATAGATTCCACGTCTTCGAATACTGAGATACCCCATAGGCCAGGCAGCTATGAAACTCAAAATTACCCCAACCAGGATTGCAACGAAAAGGGGTGCTTTCACATGGACCAGCATAATCCCGGTGCCATAGGCGCCTAAGCCGAAGAAGGCGGCGTGGCCGAAGGATAACATGCCTGAGTAACCNAGCACGATATCATAGGCCATGGCGAACAGGGCAAAAATAAGCATCTCGCTGGCAAGGGCAGTATAAGGGGTGAGAAAGGGGAGCAGGATGAATAGTGCTATCAAAATTGAGATAATATAGCGCGAAGGAGCCTTTCGTATCTTATCCGCCAGTGCTTCCATAATCAATCGTGAAATTCCGCCCTGCCAAATAGGCCTCTCGGCCGTATAAGCAGAATGACGGCCATGAATATATAGATCAGGGTGGTGGCCATAGGCGGCCATATGAGAACCCCTATGGTGAGGGTCTCCCCGATGATCAATCCTGCTATTATGGAACCAATGATACTCCCCATTCCCCCTACGACCACCACGACGAACGTTTCCACAAGGAAGTTCATGCCCATAGCTGGTTCCACGTTTTGAATCGGCGCTGCAAGTACCCCGGCCAATCCAGCCAGGGCTGCGCCTATGCCGAAGACCAGCGTGAATATCTTACCGATGTCGATGCCGAGGGCATCTACCATGTCGCTATTCTCGGTACCGGCTCTGATAATGGATCCCAGTTTAGTCCTTTCGAGAAACAGGATGAGACCCATTGAGCACAGTGCGGTGATGATGAAGATAAATAGGCGGTATTTGGGATAGTATGTGATTCCGAGGTTTACCGCACCTAATAGGGCTCCGGGGATATTGAAGGGCTCACCCTCCGGCCCATAGCCAATCCTGACTGCATCCTGAATGGCTAGCATAAGGCCGAAGGTGAGGAGCAGGTTATAGAAGGGCTCCACATTGTACAGACGGCGAAGCAAGGTGGTCTCCAGAAAGGCGCCAATGAGGCCGATAACGACGGGCACAACGAGTATCGCAATCAGAAAATTCCCCGAAAGCAGGTCCACCACAGTGTAGGCGGCATAGGCTCCCAGCATGTATATGGCGCCGTGGGCGAAGTTGACGATCCCTAACATCCCGAAGATGATGGTCAGCCCGATGGAGAGCAATATATACAGGGACCCAACTATAAGGCCATTTAAGAGTTGAGTAATGAGATACTGGCTCATGCTTCAACTAAAGGGACAGGGCAGGGGTTGCCCCTGGCCCTGTCCTGCCTCAATTAGAATCCTCCCATCCTGCAACCGGTCTTATTCGGGTCCATATAGGCTTGCTCAGGAGGTATGGTTCCAACAATCTCAAAACAATCGTCCTTTTCCTTAATCTCTGCGGGTTTCTTGGCCCGAAAGATGTATGCCTTACCCACCTCCATATGATCCTCAGGCCTGATGTAACCGGGACTGGCGAATAGATCCCTGAAGGTATGTCCTTCCAATTGCTTGATCACTGCCTTGGGATCTTTGGTTCCTGCCCTTTTGACCGCTTCCAGATACTGGAGGGTTGCGCTGTAGTTGGCCGGATTCATCCAGTTGGGGCGATGTCCGAATTCTTTCAACCACCGATCGGCAAATTCCCTGGCACCCGGTGTGTCTACCTTCCAATACCAGGCACCGGCTACGTAGTCATCGGCATAAATCTCAGGGCCCACTGCCCTGATGCTGGGAACGAAGATCAGTGCATGGATGATCTTCATCTCTTTCTTCAACCCGAACTCTGCTGCCTGCTTGGTGGCATTGTTCGCATCTTTTCCGGCGTTCAACAACACGAGTACGTCAGGTTTCGCCTTCTTGGCCTTAAGGAGATAGGGAGTGAAATCCGCCGTCCCCAGGGCGACGTTATCATTGCCCAGGAGTATTCCCCCTTTCTTTTTTAAGGCAGCGGTAAAATTCTTAAAGAGGTCGTGTCCCCAGGCATAGTCCGCGGTTATAGTGTACCATTTCTTTCCTAGATTTTCAGCTCCCCATAGGCCTACCGATGTCGCAAGCATATAATCGTTATAGGCCCAATCGAAGGTGTAGCGATGGCATTTTGCGCCGCTATGTTCGGTGGTTCCCGAGCCGACGCTGATGAAAAGCCTCTTGTGTAATCGCGCCTGTTCAGAAACGGCAAGGCCAGCAGCGCTGTTGGGAACATCAATGATGATGTCCACCTCTTCCCTTTCGTAAAGCTCTTTGGCCTTTTCGTTTGCTATGTCCGGCTTGCAATGGTGATCCCTCTGGAAGAATTCTATCTTCTTTCCCAGGAGCACGCCACCGAAGTCCTCTATAGCCATCTTCACCGCTTCTACGTTAGATGCACAAATACCAGCATATGGACCGGACATATCTGTCAATATGGCCACCTTCACTGGTTCTTCGGCAGAAACAAGGGGAACCCAAAGAATTGCCACTGCGAAAATGACGAAGATTACAGTTAGACGGTTTCTTTTCATAATTGCACCTCCTTGAAAGTCAGTTTATATTAACTTATTAATCACCACCTCCTTTCTTTGGTCTACCTCCCATAGATTACGGGCCTCATCACCTTTCTAGACTCCCAGAAATCTCTTCTTGACCTCCTCATTGCCTTTGAATTCTTGATTTGTGTCATGATAGGCGACCTTCCCCCCATAAAGTATGTAATGACGATCGGCTACCTGGGTAGCAAAGTGGATATTCTGTTCCACCAGGAGCACAGTCACCCCACTGTTCTTGATCTCCTTCATGATTCCCTCTATGGCCCTGATGAGAAGGGGTGCGAGTCCTTCGGTTGGCTCATCCAGCAATAATATGTCCGCGCCCGATCTCAATATGCGGGCTATGGCCAACATCTGCTGTTCCCCGCCGCTGAGCTCTGAGCCCTTGTGATTGATCCGTTCCTTTAATATGGAGAAATGCTCGAAGATCTTATCCAAGGCCCAACCATCACTAGGCCCCACTCCTGCCGGGAGGTTGAGGTTTTCCGGAACCGTCAAGCTCGAAAAGATCCCGCGATCTTCGGGGACAAAGCCGATCCCCATCCTGGCGATCTGATGAGGTCTCAAGCCCGTTATCTCCTTGCCCTTGAAATTGATTACGCCTGGCCGGGGTATCAAAAAGCCCATAATGGTCTTTATTGTCGTGGTCTTTCCTGCGCCATTGCGACCCAACAGGGTAACGAACTCCCCCTGCTCGATTTCTAGCGATACACCTTGCAGGGTATAGCTCTCACCATAATAGGTGTGGATGTCCTTCACCTCAAGCAAGCTCAGTAACCTCCGAGATAGGCCTCTTGGACTTCCTGATTTTCCTGGATCGCCTCGGGCCTTCCTTCAGCAATGATCTGCCCCTGATGCATGACCGTTACAATATCGGAGATGGAGAGAACCACATCAATGTTGTGCTCGATCAACACTACGGTGAGCTTGGCCGATATGTCCTTTATAAGCCCGATGACCCTTGATGATTCCTCCTCCGACATCCCGGACGTGGGTTCATCAAGCAAGAGAAGATTGGGCTCAGTGGCGAGGGCGATTCCAATGTCAATAGCCCTCCTCTCACCATANGAGAGGTTCTTGGCGATCTTGTCAGCCTTCTNCGACAGTCCAAGCTCCTCCAGGAGCTGACCTACCTTAGCCTCCACTCCTTGCAGGTTTTTGAAATTCATAAGAAAGCTGTAATTGCTTCTTGTCCTGGACTGGATGGCAATCCGAATGTTTTCATAAACCGTTAAATCCGGGAAGATACTGGTAATCTGAAAGGAGCGGGCAATGCCCATCTTTGAGATTCTATGGGGCTGAACGTGAGTAATCTCCGCTCCATTGAAAAGAATCTTCCCATGGGTGACGGGCAAGAATCCCGTCAAGAGATTGAAAAGGGTGGTCTTTCCAGCTCCATTGGGGCCAATGATGGAATGGACCCTTCCCCGGGCTATTTGGAGGTCAACAAGGTCCACGGCCCTCAATGCGCCAAAGTTCTTACACAGACCTTTCGTCTCTAAGATGATGTGATTGGCGTTCATTGGGGTGAATCAGTGCCCCTGTTTTATGGAGTTAACAAGAAATCCTCATCAGAAAACAAGAGGCTTTTCGTTGTTCCTACGCAAAATGTCACAAAAGGAAGGGAACGTGAAGCTTGAACGACAAGAAATGAAGCACCTCTCCATTATTCCAATCATTACGAGTACCCCATGAAGAGAATCAATAAGCCACCTTGTCCAGTCCTTTTAATCCCAGTATTTCCCTACCTTCATTAGGGGTAGCCGGTTCAATGCCTAATTCTTTAGCGATTCTTATAATCTTTGCCACATGCTCCGCATTGCTCTTGGCCATCACGCCCTTTTCCAGGTAGAGATTGTCTTCTAGTCCCACTCGGACGTGCCCGCCTAGGAGCAGGGACTGGGTGCAGATAGGAAACTGAGCTCGACCTGCAACACAGACGGAGAACTCAAAATCGCCAATTAATCTTTTGGTGTAGTCGACGAGAAACATCAGGTTCTCGGGGCTTGGAGTAATGCCCCCCAACACTCCCATTACATACTGGATGTAGACCGGTTTCTTGAGATGCCCCCTGTCGATCAGGTTCGCAATATTGTTGACCATTCCCGAATCATAAACCTCAAGCTCCGGCTTGGTATTGTGCTCATCAAAAGACTCGGCGAATTGACGGAGGGTTTTGAAGGTATTTGGAAAAATGAAATCCTCTGTCATTCCTAGATACTTCGGCTCCCATTCGTACTTCCACTCCTTCCACTTCTCCATTGCAGGGAACAGGGCGAAGTTGATCGAGCCTGCATTAAACGATGCCAACTCAGGACTCAGTGTGCTAACGGTCTGCACGCGTTCCTCGGCAGACATCCCTAACCCGCCCCCTGTTGTCAGACAGAGAATAATATCACATTTACTTTTCACAGTGCTGGCGATCTCCCTGAAGATCTCCAGGTCGGTAACCGGCTGGCCTGTCTTTGGATCCCTCACATGGACATGACATACCGTTCCACCCGCTTCGTGAACCGCAAGAATTTCATCTATTATCTGCTCCGGCGTGATTGGCAGATGGGGTGACATGGTAGGTGTATGAATGCTTCCCGTAATAGCTGCTGTGATAATTCGTTTATTCATTGGTTCCCCTCCTTATTGATTAGATCTTCGCATCCATCGTGTCCTTAAAGCGTTTTTAAAAACCGTTGTCAACCAAAAAGATTACCTTCTCCAATCTGATAAGGGCAGCAGTTCTTAATTATATAATTGCCCTATCTCTTGAGCTCCATCAGGAAAAGTGAGCCTCGTAGGCAGACAGGTGCCCGTGTTCTGCATGTGAATCCGACGCCGAATCCATGACTATAAGATCTAGGGCACGCCGATATGATCACCCCCATGCACGATTAGCCTTGCCCGACGAGTGTGCCGTAGGGTAAGATCATATTACCCTTACCCAGCCAAGTAGTTTACAGTTAATCAGCATACACCGCTCGATAATATTGGGGCAAGGCTCTCGGAGCAATACGAGGTCATTGAATCCACCATTCAGGCGGGTTTCCGGCGCGCATCAGAGGTACGCAAGGGCAGTCGGGGAGCGTGAGCCTCGAAAACCATGGAGGTGATGTGATGAGGGAGCATGACATTGCAGTGAAAAGGCAGGGGCCTGTTCTCACAGTGACGCTGAACCGCTTCGCACTCTCGTTGGATATGCTCAGGGAGTTGAGGGAAATTGCATCGGGCCTTCATGATGACCTAAACACTCGAATCCTTATTCTGACAGGGGCATCGGGCAGGTTTAGCGCCGGTCTAGACCTGACGGATTGGGAGATCAAAAGGATGCTGGGGGGCAGCTTTGACGAACGACGGCAACGCGTGGAGCTGGGCCCCCGTGCATGCCGTGCCTGGGAAACTGCATCGCCCGTCACTATTGCCGCGATCGAGGGATACTGTGTGGGAGGTGGCGTCTCGCTGGTGATCGCGTGTGATTTTCGTATCATGGGTGAGTCGGCGTTTCTCAGGATACCCGAGATTGGCCTGGGGTTGAATTATAGCTGGGGATCGATTCCCCGGTTGCTCCATCTTATCGGGCCTGCAAAGACCAAGAAAATGATTCTGCTGGGGGATCGAGTGCCTGCTGAAACATGTCTGGAATGGGGCCTCGCCGAGCAGGTGGTTGGCGACGGATCGACCATGGAGGCAGCTATGGTGATGGCTGAAAAGATCCTCGCAAAACCGCCTGTCCCCGTTGCCATGACCAAGAGGGCGGTGACCGAGGTAGCTTCCTCCCTTGACCGCTCGAGNATCTACATGGATGCCGATCAGTTTCTCCTCACGAGCCTAACCGAGGATCATGAAGAGGGAGTGAAAGCCTTTTTTGCAAAGGACACGCCGAAATTCAAGGGTAAATAGGATGGAGACACTGAGCGTGTCCGTATTATATTGTCGGAGCATACACGTTGTGCTATGAAGGCTGCATCGTAAGAACAACTAAAGGGAAAGGAGTTGGACGGTGATTCATGCAAAGTCGAGCCAGGTCAAGAGCTATAGGACTCCGCAGCCTCACGAGCGGGAATTGAAGGTTTTGATCTCCCCCAGCCTGCAACAAGGTGTCGAGGGGTTGGCTGTGGGCATGACAATCCTGCCTCCGGGCGAATCGAGCAGTTTTCACAGCCATGAGGCGGAGTGTGAGACATGGATTGTTGTCTCCGGGGAGGGTGAAGTGCAGGTCGGGGAGGAGCGCGAGCCCGTGGAACCGGAATCCGTTATTTTCCTGCCGCGCAACGTGAAGCACCAAATCATCAACACCGGGAAAGAGACCCTGCGTATGTTCTGGATTTACACCCCGCCCGGTGGCGAAAAGGCCGTCCTCGAAGGGAAGATCAGGTAACCGGATTTATGCATAGCGTTGGGGATGCACCCTCATCTCCTCCAGAAAGTCATCAACAATCCGCTCCTGATTGTATTCGGGCATCCAGTTCCATTCCTTCCGGGCAATACTGTCGTCAATGGGGAGTAAAAGCTTATCCAGAATCTTTTGGAGCTCCAGGTCTGGTTCGAAGTTTATCTGAGCTTTGGGAATCCTGGCCTTAACTATGTCTGTAAGCTCTTGGGCGCTGGCAATAGGGGTGACACCAGCGATAACATAGTTTACCATTTTGATGTTCGCCAATGGCGCCTCCCGCAACATCACGATAGCCCGTGCCCCATCCTTAAAATACATGACGGGACATTTTGTCTCAGGGTTCACATACATGGTATAGGGGTTTCCCTTAGCACACTCCTCGATGACCCACGAGGTATACTGAACTATCCCCGGGGTTTTCACCCCTGGCCCCACGATTGAGGGGTAGCGTACGCCCCTGAAATCCAGCCCGAACTTTCTCTTGTAAAATAGCCCCATAAGCTCGCAGAATACCTTGGTTGCTCCGTAGAAGAGCTGCGGGCGTTGCAGGGTATAGTCATCAATTGTGTCTTCACGGATGTCGAGGCCATAGGTTGCAAGGGTGCTGGAGAAGAGCACCTGAGGCACCTCGAATAACCGTGCCGCCTCAAGAACGTGGAAGGTGCCCATGGCATTGGCCCGAAAGGAGGCGGCATTGTCCGCATCCGATGGTACGGAGAGCATGCCCCCAAGGTGGTAGATTACTTTTGGCCTGTGAGTTTTTACTATGCTCAAGACGTGGCTGAAATTCCCCAGATCTCCGCGCACCACCTCAACCTGGTCCGCCACGTCATCCAGCAGCTTTGTAGAGGGGTTAATATCAAAGACGGCGATGCCTTTCTCTCCCTTTTCCAGGAGAATCCGCACAACCTGTGCCCCAATAAAACCCGTTCCTCCGGTAACCAACGTGCTCATACCTTCCTCCTATAATTTATTGGTGACGTTCAAAGGTGTATGCATGGGCTCATACAATGATCTCCGACACCACCTTTCCCCATGGAAAGGAGTGGGGCCTTTTCTGCTGTGACTGGCGGGAGGGCGCAAAACTCCCCTGTAGAGAAGTGGTTAGAAAAGACCAGCCCGGGAGCCTCGGAACGGAAGAAAAGGCGCCGGCCCTTTCCGGGTATTGGCCTCCACATGCATACACTTTTGAACGTTACGAATTTATTAAAGAAGTCTTGCTCTTCTAAAGAAGCTCTATTTGCCCTCAATCTTCTTTATCCCAGTAAAGCTGCTTCAATCGATTCAGAAACTCCCGGTCGCGCTTTTGGACGGCTGCATCCAGCTCTGCTTTCGAGAAATCCACGGCATAATCGTAAAATCCTTTCCCGGTCTTGATTCCAAAATGGCCCTGAGAGACCAGGCTCTGTAATGCCTTGGGGGGATCCGTCGAGCTTTGAATCTGGGGTAGCAGATTCTCAGCGACCTTGAGCCAGAGCTCCAAGCCCCCCAAATCGGCTGTAAGCAAGGGGCCGATACTGGCCAAGCGAAATCCAAAGCTCCCCTTCACGGCCTTGTCGATATCTTCCGCACTGGCCACCCCTTTCTCATAGAGATCAAATACCTCCCTTACCATCGCTACTTGAATTCGATTCACTACAAAGCCGGGAAGCTCCTGATAGATCTTCACCGGGAGCTTTCTTATTTTTGCCAAAAGCTCGTAGGTCGTCTCCATGGTCTCTTCGCTGGTCTGCTCAGCCTTGACAACTTCTACGGTGGGCACAATGTGAGGCGGGTTAAACCAGTGCGTAATAACCAGCCTCTCTTTGTCTTTCACCCGCGCGCCAATGTCTCTCAAGGTCAGAGAGGAGGTATTCGTGGCTATGATGGTATCCCTTCCACACAGGGATTCAACCTGCTGAAAAAGCCCCTGCTTGAGCGACAGATCTTCGGGAGCTGCCTCCACAATAAAATCGCTTCCCTCCACGGCAGCCTTCAAATCAGTGGTGGTGGACAGCCTTGAGAGGGCCGAGTTAATATCCTGTTCCCCAATAAGATCGAACTGGCTAAAAAGCCCAAGACTTTCCTCAATGTGAGCCTTAGCCGTATCAAGGATGGATTCCTTGATATCGTAAAGCCGTACGGGGTACCCACCCATAAGAAAACTCTGGGCGATCCCATGTCCCATAATCCCAGCGCCAAGAACGGTAATATCACTGATTTCCTGAAGTTTCATGAGACACTCCTTTCTGAACGAACTAATCTAACCCTGCAAGATGCGGGGTAACCAAAGGGTCAGGTCCGGAAAGAGAATGGTGAGGATCACGACGAGGAACTGCAGAGCGACAAAGGGAACGATGCCGCGATACATGTCGGCGAGTTCGATCTCCGGGGCGATGCCCTTGAGGTAAAAGATGGAGTAAGCGAAGGGCGGCGTCAGGAATGAGATCTGCAGGCTGACGCAGATCACCAGCCCAACCCACAGAGGATCGAATTTCAGGCTAAGAAGGATGGGCGAGAAGATGGGGATGGTGATCAGGAGGATGCCGATCCAGTCGATGAACATGCCGAGGAAGAAGATGATCACCAGCACGGTGATGAAGATGCCCCAGCGACCCAGGCCGAGGCCCATGAGCAGATCGGTGATAACCTGGCCGCAGCCGGCGTTGAGAAAAGCGCCGGTGAATAGATTGGAGGCGATGGCTATGACGATGATCATGGAGGTAATCCTCAGGGTGACATAGCAGTTCTCCAGGAATGTCTTCCAGGTTAACTGTCTGTAAGCCAGCGCCAGGCAGGCGGCGCCCAGCGCTCCCACAGCCCCGGCCTCGGTGGGGGAAGCGTATCCCACGAATATGGAGCCTAAAACCAGCACGATGATAAAAACCGGCGGCAGCAAGTAGCGGACTCCGTCGATGAGGGATGCCTTGGACAAAAACTTCACTTGGCTACGCCCTAAGCTGGGGCCCAAGGACGGCTGGAGGGCGGTGCGGATCAAGATATAGAGGATATAGGCGGCCCCCAGCATCAATCCCGGAATGACGGCTCCCGAAAACATCTGGAGCACGGACACTCCTGCCATAGGCGCATAGAGGATGAGCATGATGCTCGGGGGGATGAGAATCCCCAAGGTCCCGCCTGCACAGACAGCGCCGCTGGCCAGGGACGGCGAATAGCGTGCGTTGAGCATGGTAGGCACTGCCATTAAGCCAATAGCGGTTTCCGATGCCCCGACCACCCCGGTGGTGGCCGCGAAGAGCACGGCGAGGACGATGGTGGCTATGCCCAGACCGCCGTTGAGTCCCCCCATCCATCCATGGAGGACCTTGAAGGCCCGCTCGGCCACGCCCGAGGTCTGCATCATTGTGCCCATGAAAATGAACAACGGCACGGCGGCGAGGATGTACTGCGAGAGGATGCCATTGACCACACGCTGGGGGATCATATAGAGGAAGGCATTCCCGGAGGTCAGGACACCAAACAAGAGCCCCATCGTGCCGATGCCGAAGGCAAGGGGAAACCCCGCCAGCAGGACGAAAAGGCTCAAAATCATCAGGACGGTGGTCAATTCAGGGCTCATGGGATTCTCCTTTGATGGCGATTCGGAGTGAGCGCAGGAATTCAGCCAGCCCTTGCAGGAGAAAGAGCAGGAATCCAAAAACGATAATCGTCTTGAAGGGCCAAAGGAGCGGCCGCCAGGCGCTGGAAGAGGAGCGCTCCCCGTAGGCGATGGCATAGTGAGCATGCTCGCCGCATTTCCACACCAGGACGACGAAGAGCGGAAAGAAAAGGAAGATATAGCAGATGACCTCGATGATGGCCTGCCGCCGGGGGGAGAAGCGCGTGTAGAGAAGATCCATGCGCACATGGCCCTTGAGATAGTGGCAATAGGCTGCGCCCAGCATGGCATAGACCCCGTAAATCATGTAGGTGAGCTCAAAGGCCCAGGACGTGGGCTTGACCAGCACGTAGCGCATGGTGATGTCATACATGATTATCGCCGTGAGCACGGCGACCAGCAGACTCGAGACCTTNCCCGTCCAAACACTGCTCCGGTCGATGAAGCGAAGAATTTTCTCCATACCGACCTCCAAAATAAAAAAGAGGACCGTCATCCCATGGATAAGAGGCTATGGGATGACAGCCCTCAGGCATGCATCCCTCAAACGCCCAAAATCATCTCAGTGGGGCAGGTTATACATCTTGTAGAAAGGCCACCACCGCTTGCCAAAGGCTTTCTGAGAATTCCACACCTTGGCAAAGAACTCGTCCTTGGCAGCCAGTTCGTCCAGATACTCCCAGGCCCAATCGACCATGGTCTTCACCGTCTCCGGCTCCATGACCACGATCTCTATCCCCTTCTCCTTGTAAAAATCCAGGGCGTCGAGGTTCTTGTCCTCCATCCAGAGGTAGTTATCCAGGCGGAACTTGCCCACGACCGCTTCCAGAATCAACTTCAGATCATCGGGCAGCGCCTCCCATGCCTTCTTGTTGATGAGGAGCTCGGTGGACGAAGCGGGCTGATGGATGCCCGGCAACATGACGTATTTGCAGACTTCCCAGATGCCCAGGGTCTTGTCAAAGGCGGGGATGCTGTACTCGGCGGCATCGATGACGTTTCTCTGCAGGTTGGGCATGATCTCTCCCGCGGGCATGAAGACCACGGACATCCCGTGCTTCTGCAGGACATCGCCCATCAAGGGCATCATGCGCATCTTAATGCCCCTGAAGTCGTCCACCTTGCGTAGGGGCTTCTTGGACCACATGTAATTCTCCATGGAGATCGGCGCGGTCAGCAGGACCTTGACGTTGTAACGGTACCTGTCGTACATCTCCTGGTGGAGCTCGTAGCCCCCGCCGTGATTCTGCCACGCCATCATGTCAATGACGTTCAAACCGCCAGGGGCAGCACAGAATAGGGGCGAGACCTGGATCTTTCCCACCCACTGGGCGGCGTAGCCGTAGTTGGCCTGATACACGCCATCACTTACAGCCTTAAGCCCCTCGAAGGGCGGCACCAGGGCGCCGGCCGGAAAGACCTCGAAGACCAGCCGGCCTTGCGTGACCCTCTCCACTTCCTTAGCCAGCATGACGATGTTGTCGTGGTAAAGCATCCCGGCCGGCACGAATCCCTGGACCTTCCACTTAATGACCTTTTGTTTGGCCAGACTAGAAGTGGTAAAAGCTACAATCACTCCCAATATCAACAAACCCATAAATATCCTTTTTTTCATGACACTTACCTCCTCAAATAGGTTTTGTTTTTTCAGGTATTACCATTAAGGCCAATGAAGGTCTTCACCCCCTTTCTATCTTGACATTGTCCTTTAAAAATCCGGTCAGCGGGGCCTTTGCAAG
>JGI24422J19971_10001933_pt1 | contig 12824 bp, 9 predicted proteins | sample DeeMarSWOR152_54_FD_19971 | JGI IMG/M metagenome (IMG submission 19971) | reverse complement strand
CAGCTCAATCTTCAAAAATTACTGTAAAAGTCATTGAAAATTTAAAAAGAGATGTTCTGCATATAGAGATAATCGATAATGGAAAAGGTATGAACCAGGATACAGCACAGAGTGCAATAGACCCCTTTTTTACTTCAAAAAGGGGTAAAAGAATCGGTCTGGGGCTTTCACTGCTTGCTCAAGCAGCGCGCGAGAGTGGCGGAAAATTGAAAATAAAATCTGAACAGAATAAGGGCACAAAAATTACAGCAAGCTTTATGATAAGTCATCCAGATAGAAAACCCCTCGGTGATATAGAAGAAACAATATATATGTTAAAAAAGGCCCATCCTGAAATCTCGTTTAGATTTAATTATAAAAGAAAATAATAACTCTTAAATGATTTCATAACAAACATTTTTACGAGCATACATGTATAATTCCTTGTTAGTTCAATAAATAAGAACATGAAAGAACTTTACAACAAAAATAAATTAATATATAATAGGTGCTCTATAATTATGAAAATAAGTTTATCACTATAGACAAATATATAGCATATCTAACTTAAAGAATATAGAGGGAAGATACATATTATGGAGGAGAAGCTGAAAACGATTTTTTCGTCTTTTAAAGGAAAAGAACAAGAATTAATTCCTATTTTACAGAAGGTGCAGGATGAGTATGGATACCTCTCTAAACCTACAATGCTCGAAATAGCCAAGTTTACGAGGGTTCCTGAAAGTCAGGTATATAGTGTGGCCACGTTTTATGGGCAATTCCGTTTTACACCAAAAGGGAAAAAACATGTGATGGTATGTCGTGGAACTGCATGTCATGTGAGAGGGGCGCCGAGAATATTGGGAGAAGTAGAAAAGCTTATCGGTATCAAAGTAGGAGAAACTTCACCTGATCTCGAATACTCTCTGGAAACAGTCGCATGTATTGGTGCCTGTGGATTAGCTCCTAATATGGTGGTAAATGATGTGACGTATGGACGGCTTACAAATAAAAAGATACACGAGATATTTGGACGGAAAGAAAAGGGAAAATCAGATGAAAAATAAAAGCAGAAAAATTTTTATCTGTCATGGTACAGGTTGCATATCATCGGGATCTCTTGAAATTAGAAAAGTAATTGAAGAAGAGATAAAGAAACTGAAGCTGAAAGATGTTGAAATAGTACCAACTGGATGTCATGGTTTTTGCCAAAGAGGCCCAATTGTCATTATTGAGCCGGAGGGTATTTTTTATTCAGAGTTGAAACCTGAAGATGCCAAAGAGATAGTACATTCCCACTTAAAAAACAATAAACCTGTTGAGCGCCTCTTTTATCCAGATCCCATTACCGGGAAATCTATTCCCCACTACCCTGATATTGATTTTTATAAAAAACAACAAAGGGTCATACTTCAGAACTGCGGTCACATTAATCCTGAAAATATTGATCACTACTTAAAAGTGAACGGGTATAAGGCGCTGAAAAAAGCTCTTTTAAACATGAAACCTAAAGATATTATAGATGAGATAAAAAAGGCAGGGCTTCGCGGAAGAGGTGGAGCAGGTTTTCCGACGGGCTTAAAATGGGAGCTCTGTCATAATGCATCGGGTTCAAAGAAATATATGGTATGTAATGCAGACGAGGGCGATCCGGGGGCTTTTATGGATCGAAGTATTCTCGAAGCCGATCCTCACAGTGTTATTGAAGGATTGGTTATCGCCGGATATGCTATTGGGGCAGATGAAGGATACATCTATGTACGTGCTGAATACCCCCTTGCGGTAAAACGATTCAGGATTGCGCTACAGCAAGCAGAGGAAAGAGAATTATTAGGAAAAAATATTATGGGAACTGGTTTTAATTTCAAAATGAACGTCATGGAAGGAGCTGGTGCATTCGTATGCGGAGAAGAAACAGCACTCATAGCTTCTATAGAAGGAAGGAGCGGGAGACCTCGTCCTAGACCCCCATTTCCTGTCCATTCTGGCTTATGGGGTAAACCAACGACCATTGATAATGTGAAGACCCTCGCTAATGTTCCCAGAATAATATTAAATGGCGCAGAATGGTTTTCAAAAATTGGGACAGAGAAATGCACAGGTACAGCAGTCTTTGCGCTCACTGGACAGGTGGCGAATATTGGTCTGGTTGAAGTAGCAATGGGTACACCGTTACGTAAGATAATATATGAAGTTGGAGGCGGCATACCAAATCACAAAGCTTTCAAGGCAGTTCAGACAGGTGGTCCTTCAGGCGGCTGCCTCCCAGCACATCTTTTGAACCTTCCAGTTGATTTTGATTCCTTAACTTCAGCTGGCTCAATGATGGGCTCGGGTGGCATGGTTGTTATGGATGAAGATACGTGCATCGTAGATGTTGCCCGCTATTTTATCGATTTTACCCAAAAAGAATCGTGCGGTGAATGCGTTCCCTGCAGATTGGGAACAAAACAGATGCTTGACATTCTCACAGATATCTCAGAAGGAAAAGGTAAACTGGAAGACATTGATCTGCTCATTGAATTGGCAGAAGGAGTTAAGATGGGATCCCTTTGTGGATTGGGTAAAACGGCACCAAATCCTGTCATTACAACCATTAAATATTTCCGTGATGAATATGAAGCCCATATTAAATACAAGAGGTGCCCTGCTGTTGTATGCAAAGAAATTATTTCATCCCCATGCCAACATACGTGCCCTATAGATACGGAAGCTTCGACCTACATCGCACTTATTGCTGAAAAACGTTATAAAGATGCCTTTGATATAATACTCAAAGATAACCCACTCCCCTCTGTTGTTGCACGAGTGTGCCACCATCCCTGTGAGTCGAAATGCCAGGCAGGCAAGTGGGCAGAACCTATTTCTATCCGGGCCCTTAAAAGATTTGTAACTGACTATGCACTTGAAAACGACTTATATCCAATCACGAAAATTAACAGTGGAAGAGATTTAAATGCGAATGGAAAAGTCGCAATAATTGGAGCTGGTCCAGGAGGATTAACCGCTGGTTATTATCTCGCGGAAATGGAATATGATGTAACGATCTTTGAGGCTTTAGAGACACCCGGCGGTGCACTTGCTGCATGTATTCCCGAATACAGGTTACCCAGGAATATATTAAATAAGGATATAGAGCACATTAAAAAATCAGGGGTAATGATACGCACTAATACTATGGTCGGAAAAGATATATCCTTTAATGAACTAATAAAAAACTATAAAGCAATTTTTATTGCCACAGGTGCTTTTAAATCACGTAAACTACGGATAGCGAATGAAGACGCACAGGGTGTGTTAGATGCAATGACGTTTTTAAAAGATATAAACCTTCACCGAGAGGTAAAAATCGGTAACCATGTTGGAATCATAGGTGGTGGTAATGCTGCTGTAGATGCAGCACGATGTGCAAAAAGGATTCAAGGTTGTGAAACAGTTATAATTTATTACAGGAGAACCAGAGTAGAAATGCCAGCATTTAAAGAAGAAGTTGACGCTGCTCTCGAAGAGGGAATTGATATTCAATTTCTCACAGCTCCAACAAAAATAACTGTAAAAAACGGAAAGATCATAGGAATTGAATGCATTAGAATGAAGCTTGGGGATTTGGATTCGAGCGGAAGAAGAAGACCGATTCCCATTGAAGGTTCGGAGTTTACTGTAGATCTTGATACGCTCATTGTTGCAATTGGTCAGGATCCAGATCTCTCTTTCCTTGGCAATCACCACGGTCTTGAAGTATCCAAATATGATACTATTGTCGTATCTTCTGAAACATATGCTACAAATAGGGAGGGAATCTTTGCCGGAGGAGATGTGGTAACAGGAGCAAATACTGTGGTGGATGCCATGTCTGCAGGGAAAACTGCCGCTAGAATGATAGACAAATATATGAGAGAAGAAAACATTTCAAGGGAATATCAACTTACCCGGCCTTCAATGTATATATCCCCAGTTGAATTAACAGAAGAGGAGATTGAAGAAGCAAAAAGGCCTGAAATACCATGCCTACCATTAAAAGAGAGAGTATATGATTATAAGGAAGTAGATCTCAATATGTCGGAAGAGACAGCAATTAAAGAGGCTCGCCGTTGCCTCAGGTGCGATCTTGAAACCGAGGATGCAAAGAAATGGCTTGAACAGACACAAATGACTGAGGTGAACCGCAATGGATAAGATCACATTTACAATCGATGATCAAAAAATTACAGCAGATAAAAACAAGACCATATTGGAAGCAGCATTGGAAAATGGTATCTATATTCCGCACCTCTGCTATCATTCTGATCTGGAACCGGCTGGTGTATGTCGGCTCTGTATGGTTGATATTGAGAGGAGAGGATTAACTACTTCATGTAATACACCCATAGAACATGGTATGGTTGTAAGAACCGAGACCCCAGAAGTACAGAAAGTCCGAAAAGTTGCTGCTGAGCTCCTTGTTTTAAATCATCCTTTCGATTGCCTGGTGTGTGAAAAAAATACAAATTGTGAACTGCAAAGGATAGCTAATTTCATCGGAATTGATGAAGAATACCTGGCCAAGTTAAGAAAGCCATCAAGATCGCTCCCAATTGATACATCAAATCCATTCTTTATCTATGATCCAAACAGATGTGTGCTCTGTGGTATCTGTATACGTACCTGTCGAGAAATTGTGGGTGTAAGCAATCTTGATTTCGTATCCAGGGGATATAATTCCATCGTGAGTACTTTCGGCCACGAACCAATGCTTGAGTCGAGGTGTGTCTCCTGTGGAGAATGTGTTGTGCACTGCCCTGTTGGATCATTAAAACCCAAAGAAACCCCATTACCATCCCGTGAAGTGAAAACAATCTGTCCCTACTGTGGAGTTGGATGTGGTATAGTTCTTGGAGTACGAGGGAGCCGTATTGTAAGTAGCCGGGGTGATACTGATAACCCAATAAATGAAGGAAGGCTTTGTGTGAAGGGAAGATTTGGCCATGAATTTGTGAATCACCCCGATCGCTTAACCACCCCATTGATCAATAAAAATGGTAAGTTTGTAGAGGCATCCTGGGATGAAGCGCTGGACTTGATTGCTGAAAAATTCTCAATGTACAGGGGTGATCAGTTTGCAGTTCTTTCCTCAGCAAAATGTACCAATGAAGATAATTATGTGATGCAGAAGTTCACACGGGCCGTTATGGGAACCAATACTATAGATCACTGTGCCCGTTTATGTCATGCACCATCCGTGGCAGGCCTTGCCCAGAGTTTCGGAAGCGGTGCCATGACTAATTCAATAGAAGAAATTAAAGATGCACAATGTATATTCGCCATCGGCACCAATACCACCTCCGCCCATCCGGTTCTGGCATATGATATAAAAGAGGCTGTGAGAAAAGGAGCAAAACTCATCGTAGCCAATCCCAGGGAAATTGATCTCCTCGAGTATGCAGATCTATTTCTCCAGCACAGACCAGGTACAGATGTGGCTCTCCTCATGGGAATGATGCGAGTCATTGTAGATGAAAAACTCCATGATGTTGATTTCATTTCCAAACGGTGTGAAAACTTCGATACGTTTAAAGAATCCCTAAGTGACTTCGATCTTGATTTTGTCGAGCGTATAACAGGCGTTCCTCATGAAAAAATTGTTGAGGCTGCAGTTACCTACGCCACGCATAAGCCAGCAATGCTTTTCTATGCTATGGGAATCACACAGCACACCCACGGAACAGATAACGTTCTTGCAACAAGTAACATAGCGCTTCTTACGGGCAATGTTGGAAGGCCATCTTCAGGAGTAAATCCTTTAAGAGGACAGAATAATGTACAGGGTGCTTGTGATCTGGGAGCTCTCCCAAATGTCTACCCTGGGTATCAGAAAGTCAATTTGCCGCAAATTCATGAGAAGTTCGAAAAAGCGTGGAACTGTACCCTTTCCGATGTTCCCGGGCTGACACATACGGAAATATTCGATGCTATTCTTGATGGGAAGATCAAGGTTTTGTATGAAATGGGGGAAAATCCAGCGCTCAGTGAGGCAAATGCCGGACATGCGCTGAAAGCCTTTGAACATCTCGAGTTCTTCGTCGTACAGGATATTTTCCTCACAGAAACAGCCCAGTATGCTGACGTCGTTTTGCCTGCGGCAAGTTATGCAGAAAAAGACGGAACATTCACAAATACCGAACGTCGTGTTCAGCATGTGCGAAAGGTAATTGAACCAATCGGTCAGAGTAAGCCTGACTGGCAGATAATATGCGAAATTGCAAAAAGGATGAAAAAATCAGGTTTTGATTTCGAGCAACCATCTCAGATAATGGACGAAATTGCCTCGCTTACGCCGAGCTACGGTGGAATTACATATGAACGCCTTGAGGTAAAGGGGCTTCAGTGGCCATGTCCAAGCATTACCCATGAAGGAACTCAATTTCTCCATGCAGAATTCTTTGCAACAGCGACTGGTAAAGGCAAGTTTATGCCACTTACCTATAAACCGTCATTCGAGCTTCCGGACGATGAGTACCCACTACTTTTGACAACAGAAAGAAGCCTCTATCATTTTCACACAGCCACAATGACGAGGAAAGGTGGATTAGAAATCCTGAGGGACAAAGAACTTGTGGAAATTAACCCCTATGATGCACAAGCTCTGGGTCTAAAGGATGGAGAGATCGTAAAGGTAATATCTCGACGCGGTGAGGTAGAATCCCACATAAAAGTAACAGACGTTTCACCAAAGGGTGTGGTTTCCATGACATTTCATTTTGCTGAAAGTCCAACAAACATGCTTACATCAGATGCTATAGATCCGATTGCAAAGATTCCTGAAACGAAAGTATGTGCTGTGAGGATAGAAAAATTGTAATTTTACTCCCTTGTGAAGGCAAAGGGCCACATTCTGAGGCCTCCCTCAAGAACCTTTACGTCTTTAAAACCATGTTTTTTGAGTATGAGTGCTGCTTGATAAGAGCGTGAGCCTGACTGGCAGACAAGAATAACCTTTCTATCAGGAAGTATCTCATCGATTCTGCGTCTTAGGTTTTCAAGGGGAATAAGATCGAAACCTGGAATCTTTTGTTCTTCATACTGCTGGGGTGTCCGCACATCAAGGAATACACATTCTTCATTCCCTTTTTGTAATAGATTATACACTTCCAGCGCTGAGATACCTTCAAAGAGGCCTTCTATTTTATTCTGCAACACGTTTGCCGCAACTACGATGGCTCCAACTGCATTTGAATAATATGGAGCATATCCCAGATCAACGGAGAGAATATCGTCAATTTTTCCGCCATTTGAAATAATCACTGCAGCAATATCAATCCGCTTCGCCACATCCCCCTTCCCGACGATCTGAACACCGAGGAGCCTTTTCGTTTCACGTTCCGCAGACATCTTTATGTTGATAATTTCAGCTCCAGAGATGAAGGTTTCTTTGTCATATTCGGGCACATAACTGCTAATCACGTCAAACCCTGCCTTTTTTGCCTCCACCTCATTGAGTCCTGTTTTTGCCACGTGGTAGTCGAATACTTTAATAAGCACTGTGCCCGATACGGGGCTGAACTTCTGAAGCTGCTTACCGGTCGCATTGCCTCCCGCAACCCTCCCCATACGGTTCGCAATAGACCCTAAAGGCAGATAGTATGGTCTGTCAAGTAATGCATGCCAGATCTCTGCACAGTCCCCTGCTGCAAAAATCGAAGGATCATCGGTCTGCAGATATTCATTGACTGCGATTGCTCCTGTTGGCCCTTTTGTAAGTCCTGCCTGTACTGCCAAACCAACATTGGGATTTATACCCATTGCCAGAATAACAAGATCAGCAGGAAGCCTATAATTTGATAGCTGTACGTACTCCACCTTTTTCTTACCTATAAACACACTGACAGATGCATTTTTTATTATTCTAATCCCTTTGTAGATCATATGCCTTTCAACGAGTCCTGCGAGCTCCGGGTCAAGAAAAGAGAGAATCTGGTCCCTTTTCTCTATAATTGTTACCTTGGCTCCAGAAACCGTGAGCGCTTCGGCAACTTCCACTCCAATGAGCCCTCCACCAAGGATAACTATATCTCGTGCCATATCATTTGTAATAGCAGTTTTTATCTTTTCTGAGTCATTCACCCCGTGAAGAACAAAGATATTCTGAAGGTGCATACCGATGATTTCCGGTATAACGGGTCTGCTCCCTGTTGCGAGGATAAGACTATCATATGCCATTATATGGTCCTGATTCGTCATAAGATCTTTATATGATATAGTTCTATTCTTTCGATTAATACCTGTAACCTCGCAGAGGGTCTTGATTTTTATATCTTTTACATTTCTAAAATATTCAGGTCCGCCCTGAAACCCAGAAACTGCTTCGGATAACTCTCTCTGAGTTCTTATTTGACCTGCAATATACGAAGGAAGCGCACATCCTGCATAGGCGAGGAAAAATTCCTTTTCAAACATCGTTATCTCTGCATTTGGATCTAACCTACGCGCTCGAGACGCAGCTTTTGGTCCTGCTGCAGCACCACCGATGATTACAATTTTTCTCCTTCTTGCCTCCTCTTCATTTAGAGCAACCTCACGCTTCCTCACTTCAATGAGTGGGAGTGAAAAGATGACCTGGGTTCCTTCGTTCTCCTTACTCTTAATTGAAATATTTCCCCCGCAAAAATCGAGAACCTGCTTTACAATGACCAATCCGAAACCTGTTCCGGTTACATCAAATCGCTTGGCATTTGGCGCCCTGTAAAATTCCTTAAAAATGTTATCCTGCTCTTTTTCCGGTATTCCTATCCCTTTATCTTTTACTATAGCTGTTAATACCTTTTCAGCTTCATCATAATCAACAAAGAAGCCTACCTCGCCATCCTTGTTCGAATATTTTATTGCATTTTCAATAAGATTGTACACCACATGTTTTATTCCAAGCTTGTGACCACGAATAATAAGCTCCATATTTGGCAGATTCACATCAAAGGTAATATCTTTCTCATGGATTTTATCCCTCAAATCATCAATGGCCATCATCGAGGTGCGCACGAAATCAATGTTATTCAATTCAACTTTACCGGACCGCAATTTTTCGAGTTCAATAATATCCCCGACCAGACTTTGCAGAGTTTCCGCACTTCTTTTAATAGATGAAATAATAAGAAGTTGATTACTGTTGAGCTTTCCAGCATACTCGCCGAGGAGTGTATTTATGCTGAAAATAATTGTCAAAAGCGGAGATTTCATCTGATGCGCGCTCACGATGATATACTCGTTACGTTCTTTCGCTAGACGCTCGATTTCGTCCTTATATTCATTGACGAGGGTGTTTAATCTCTCTATTTCATACTTCGGATCTTTCATTCTCTAATATCCATATTTACTAAATATTTACATGATAGAGCCTTAAGGTATAAAGAAGGACCTTTTGCAGTGTGCATCAACATAAAATATGCTATGTTGGAAATACCTATTATGGGTGATGGAGAATACGGATGTATTTACTGTAATAAAGTTAAATGATTCTGAACAATAAATAAAGAAAAAAAATAAAATTATGAAAAACTCATTATATATAATAGAATAACTTTTAATTTATTTACTTATCTACCCTGGGTCCATTCATTTTTGTAGTCATCTATCACACTTTTGTCCCACATCTTAATACCGAAAATATATGAACCCCTTATTAACGCATGTGCAGCCACTGTTGCAGCAAAATATAATAAGGGAATGCATATTAGCGCCTTAACCCCTACCACGGTAAACCCGTATCGTAAAAACACACCAAAGAGGATACTCCACGTGCCCAATGTTACACTTTTCGTTGCAGCCTGTAATCGGTTATACACATCTGGTAGTCTAATAAGCCCCAAACATCCAAAAAAATCAAAAGCAACACCTATACCAATGAACACATTACTGATTATTTCATTCATTTAACTTCTTCCTCGACAAGTATTTTGCTAGTGTTATTGTCCCTATAAAGCTCAATATCGCCCAGGTGATGGCAATATCAATAATAAACTTCCTTCCAGTCTTTATGACCATGAGCGCACATATACCTACAACAAGGATCCCAAATATATCAATTGCCACCATACGATCAGCAATCGATGGACCCCGTATTATTCGAAAGAGACAGAAGAAACTAAGAGCAATTAGGATGTAGAAAAAAATATCAATGGTGGAAATCATTCAAAAATCCTCTTTAAATATTTTTCAAACCTTCCTAAAATCCTGTGTGTATATACCTCAGGATCTTTACTGTGCACATAAATCCAGTGCACATAAAAATTATCTTCTATGATATCAACAGTGATTGTCCCGGGAGTCATGGTTATTGAGTTTGCAAGGAAAGTTTTTGCAATATCGGTGGTAAGATTTGATTTTGCTCTCACAATTCCTGGTTTTACTGGAAGACCTGGATGTATGACCCTGTATGCAACATCGAAATTAGCCTTGATACATTCCCACAAGAAGATGAAGCAGTATAGCAGTGCCCAGAAGTATCTATGAGGATGAAATATTCTTGCTTTCACCTTTAATGAGTACTTACTGAAAAAGAGTGTTACGATTAAAGATGCGACAATACCAACTATAATATTTATTACCGTGACGTTTAATGTAAGTAATAACCAGATAACGAATAAAAAGATAAATAGAATTATTGGACTCATCTTAATATCCTAATACAGCAGTTGTATATTCACCCGCATCAACCAGCACATTCACAGCGGGAGTTAATACTACATCCCTTATTGAGGGTACAATGAGCAAGCTTAATACAAAGCACAGTATTACAAGCATGATCATAGAAAAACACATTGAAAAGGGAACTTCCCTGATTTTAATGCCTCGTTCGTCCCAGCTCTCCGCAGGTTTATTAAAAAAGGTAAATCTTTGTACTTTAAGGAAAGACGCAAGGGTAATGATACTCACAAAAACGGCCAAAATAGACAGTACATAATACTTGGCCTGTATGGCAGCAACAATAATAATCAACTTACTAAAGAACCCGTTAAATGGGGGTATCCCGGAAATGGACATCGATGCACCGAGTGAAGTCCCGGTAGTTACAGGCATCTTTGCTGCGAGCCCACCGAGTCTCTTCATATCCCTGAGGCCGGTTTCGTATTCAACCGCCCCTGCATTCAGAAACAGAAGTCCCTTGAACACTGCATGATTGAAGAGATGGAAGAGCCCACCCGCAATCGACAGAGTAGCAACAGCCCTATCTCCTCCACGGGAGAGTACCAGCATTCCGATACCTACTCCCAAAATCACATACCCCATCTGGCTGATACTGTGATAAGCCAGAAGCCGCTTTATATCCCACTGCCCTATTGCAAGAAGTACACCTATTACCATTGAGAGAGTACCGATTATCGTAATCACCATTGAAATATTGTAGGTAATGGCAAACATATTGAAAAACAACCGTAAAATAACATATGCACCGATAGCCTTGATGAGTACGCCAGAGAGCATAGAAGATATTGGGGATGGTGCCGATGAATGTGCATCAGGAAGCCATGCATGAAAAGGGATCATCGCTGCTTTGAGCCCGAATCCGCACAGGAGTATAACCTGAGCAAAAGTGATCAGCTCACGTCGTCCTTCTGTCGCAATTAGGCGAGAAACATCGGCAATATTCAGTGTTGAGGTTAACCAATAGAGAAAACCGATACTCAGCAGGATAAAGAGTGAGGACACCCCACCTAAAACCTGGTATTTAAAAGACGCTTCAAGATGTTCCTTTTCAATTTCAAAAGCCACAAGCGCATACGAAGCGATCGCTGCCATTTCAAGAAAAACATAAATATTGAAAAGATCACCGCTTATAATCACACCATTCATGCCTGCAGTCATCAGACAAAACAGTGTATAGTAGTGATTTTCGGCGGTAAATCTTTTAATATAAGAAATCGAATAGAACGCCGAGGCAAATGCGATAAGGTTTATGATGAGCAGTAAATATACAGTAAGCCCATCTAGGATCATGTAAATTGCAATTGGTATTTTTTCGAATAGTTCCCATCCACCGACATTATAGATGAGCGGTCCCTTTACATGAAGGATAAAATAAATGGATAAACCTGTTAAAAAGGCAAAAATAATAGAGGTAAAATATCTTCCAAATCCTTTTGCAAAGCTCCCGATTATGGCAGTAATGAATGCTCCTCCAAGTGGTACTGCTACGAATAGTGGTATGAAAAAATTCATAGTTTACCCTTTTAAGTTTTTAATTTCTCTTATATCGAAGGTTCCATATTTTTTGTAAATCCGAATAGCAATTGCTAACAACAAGGCGGTTGTCGCAAGACCAATGACAATTGCAGTGAGAACCATTGCCTGAGGCAAAGGATCAACAAATACCTTTCCTATCACTTCACCAGAAAGAATAGGTGCAGTTCCACCCTTTACATACCCAACAAGGATTAAAAACAGATTTACGCTGTATTCCATTAGAGCAATACCTATAACTATTTTTATCAGATTCCGCTTTGCCACTACCCCATATAATCCAATGAGAAATAGAAATACAGTCAAAATATATACTATCATTTTAAAACCTCATCTCTATAAATAAGGAGTGCGAGAAATACTGTTAACAGTGCAGCCGCGACTTCCATTCCAACCGCTACATTGTAGACTGGTATAACGCCGGCGCTGAGAAGCTTGCCTATGACACCTTTTGGCAGAAAGTTAATGAAGAAAATACCTAATCCTCCTATGATCATCCCCAAAACGGCAACAATGAGAAAAATCAAAATTCCAGTGCTCTCCAGAATTGATGAACCGGTTTCTTCTTTTTTCAGTGCAAGAAACTCACTTCCAAATGCGAGTATGAGCAGAATAAAGCTTCCTGCAATTATCGT
>JGI24422J19971_10001932_pt1 | contig 12824 bp, 9 predicted proteins | sample DeeMarSWOR152_54_FD_19971 | JGI IMG/M metagenome (IMG submission 19971) | reverse complement strand
TCTTCGGCACAGCGATATATTTCCTGAATCACTAACCGCTCCAGCAAACTTGCTGGTAGTTAAATAATGAACAAGGCAGCCGATGGTATCAATACGAAACAAGCTCGTTTTGTGGGTTGGCGAGAAACACTGCGGGAAGACTACCAGCGCCACCAACCTTGTTGAGATTGCTCGCGCTGAGGGATTTGAAGTTGCCGGACTATTGGCACCCTCCATATACCGCAATGGCAGATTGATAGGATTTGACGCGCTTGAGCTGGGAGACAGAACGCGGGCGCCTCTGGCAAAACGTCAAAAAAAACCAGGCAAGAATGGGGCATTTGCCTTCGTCTCTGATGGACTAAAACTCGGCAATGCTGCTCTCAGCCCGGAGACCACGAAATCTGCTGATCTTATCATCGTTGACGAATTCGGGCCTTTAGAACTAAACGGCGACGGCTGGCGCAAAAATGTAGATTCATTATTGGCTTCGAGCAATGCGGTCATCTTACTTGTCATCCGATGCGAACTGGCCGACCAAGTTCAACAATTATATGAACACATCCCTAGCCGGAAGCTTGTCGCAACTGAGCCAAATTCCATCGACGAGGTCATCAAGATGCTCAAGAACCGCCACCAGTCACATTGAGGGATAAAATGATTAAGCTTGATGGAATGTTAATGATAGGTTCTGCCGGAATCAAGGTAGGTAAAACTGAGTTGGTCTGATGCAGTTTCGATTTGCGAATCAAACTCACTGCATCAGGTAGTCGAGCCGGAGCTTTTTCTTATTGCCAAGAGCATGTGTGAAGCGAGAAACGCAAATAGCAGATATGAATAGAGGATACACAGCACAATGGCTCATGAAGGCCTTTGGGAACAACTTGAAAAGCTTGACGGCACTAAAACAGCCCAGCGGGCAAAGTGCCAATACCGAAGCTGCCCGGAGCGCTACATCGTTACCCTGCTGAATGCCGAATATGTTGTTAATCTTTCGGAAAGGGAAATCTTTTTCATACGACAGTGTTCACCACAGGAACCAGCGGAGTTTCTTGAGCAGCTTTGCATTCTTGCGTACTTGATAAACGCTCAAGATTTGCCACTTGCCAACAAACTTGTCAGAGCGCAGGCTCTGCCGGGTGGACAGTTTTTCTTCCGTGGCCTGCACAGCCTTCCTACCGAAAAATTAGAAAAAGCCTTCGGTGACCGTCCCGAAGTTGTACATCAGATCTCAGTGCAGTTCGACGCTAAACAACGTGATTTTGGCGATGCGTCAATTGAACTGTACGTATTGCCGCGGGTGCCGCTGACGATAGTGCTTTGGCGCCGGTGCGATGAATTCGACGCCAGAGCATCAATCCTATTCGACAAAACCGCAGCCTCTCAGCTACCATTGGACGCCCTATTAGCGGCTGTTAATCTGACCGTGGAGGCATTGACAAAGGCCGCCACAGTGAGCAGATAAGCTGCTCCGTTATCGGGAAAGAGCTCTCAAGAATATACCATCTATAATGGGAGTTTCAGCGTATCTTGCCCGGCGGTCAGGCCCTTGTTATAAATGTGAACACTCGGTAAATACTGGCGTATAGATTAGCGAATCGGATAGCTTAGCACTATTAAAAAAGTTTTTTAATGCGCAGAAGAGTATTTGACAGCGAGGCAGAGAGGCATTAATATATTGAATTCTATGTTTATCCTGATTCTACACCGTTTAGATTTAGGAGCGCACGCGGCTGATATAGCAGGCCGTTATTATATTTGTAATGCAGGGCGTAAAAATAGCAATTGGTGGCAAAGGGGGAGTCGGAAAGACTACAGTTTGTGCTGTCTGGGCACAACTATTTGCTGAAAGCGGATTTGACGTTCTGGCAATCGACGCCGACCCAAATACCAACCTCGCTTCAGCTTTTGGCATACCTTCGCAGCTATGCCCGGAGCCACTTATCAAAATGAAAAAACTAATCGCCGAGCGTACCGGCACCGGAAAAGACTCTGTGGGCACATACTTTCGGCTAAATCCTAAAGTCAGCGATTTGCCGGAACAATACTGGCTTGAGGTAGGCAAGTTAAAACTGCTGGTTTTAGGGGGTATTACCCAGGCTGGGGCGGGGTGCGCCTGTCCGGAAGGAGCGTTTCTGAAGGCCCTGCTTACACATACCATTCTACAAAGGCAAGAGGTGGTATTAGTCGATTTGGCTGCGGGAGTTGAATTTATGGGCAGAGCAAGTGTTCAAGGCATCGATGCACTTGTGGTAGTTGTCGAACCAGGAGGCAGGAGCATTGAAACAGCAAACAATATGGCGAAAATGGCCAGAGAATTAGGGATCGGAGGCGTTGGAGCGATTGCCAACAAAATTACTGAAACTGTTCAAACGGATACAATAAAATCCCAATTGAAAGATATAGTTCTGCTGGGCAGTCTTCAATATAGCCGGTCTGTACAGCAGGCCGACCTCAAACGCACCCCAGCATTTGTAGCCGATACAGGATTTGTTGAGGAATTGAGAAAAGCAAAGGACCAATTGACAGACCTCATTTTTTCAAAGGTCAAAAACTGACAATTGACAACGTAAGGAATTTTTCTTATGTAAGTGCTAAACTTTAGAGTGAGGAACTTTTATGGAATCAAGACATCGCAGTACTGACAAAGCGGCACAGGAAATGATAGGTCACATGGCCGAAGCAGGCCAGCAGAACGCCTGGGACAGATTTGAAGCCCAATTGCCGCAGTGTGGCTTCGGAAGACAGGGTATTTGTTGCCGGATTTGCACGATGGGGCCATGTAGAATCTCCAGAAAAGCGTCAGTGGGTGTTTGTGGTGCTGACGCAGATACGATTGCGGCGAGAAATCTGCTGCGAATGATTGCGGCAGGTGCCGCAGCACATTCCGACCACGGCCGTGACATCGCCCATACTTTCAAGATGGCTGCTGAGGGCGACGGTTACGATTATATGATAAAGGATGAGCTGAAATTGAGAGAAGTCGCAGCGAGATACGGCATCGCAGTTGAAGGTAGGAACACGAAGCAAATCGCAACCGACCTGGCTGACGTGGTTCTCGCTGAATTCGGAAAGTCAGACGGAACACTGGTCAGCGCGGCGGCTTACCCACCACCGGCCAGGCGAAAGGTCTGGGAACAATTTGGCGTAACACCTCGGGCAATCGACCGTGAAATTGTCGAGATTATGCACAGAACACATATCGGCGTAGGTTCAGACTACAAAAATCTTGTAAAACAGGGTATTAGAGCATCCTTGTCTGATGGATGGGGCGGGTCGCTTGTAGCGACAGAACTTTCAGACATCTTATTTGGCAGTCCCTGGCCCATTCGGTTTGGGGCCAATCTTGGCGCTCTGGATGCTAAAAAGGTCAATATTATTGTGCACGGTCATGAGCCAACCTTGTCAGATATAGTCGTGGCGGTCTCACAGGAGCCCGAACTTGTCAAAATGGCCAAAGACAAAGGTGCCGAAGGCATCAACCTTGCCGGTATATGCTGCACAGCTAATGAGATACTGATGCGGCATGGAATACCGGTTGCCGGCAACTTTCTCCAACAGGAATTGGCGTTGATGACCGGTGCAGTGGATGTTATGCTGGTGGATGTGCAGTGCATTATGCCCGCGCTTGGGTCGCTGTCAAACTGCTTCCATACCAAGCTGATTACCACTTCGCCCAAGTGCAAAATTGCCGGAGCAGAGCATATTGAATTCCACGAGGATAGGGCAGCAGAAACCGCACGCCAAATCATCAAACTCGCTATTGAAAATTTCCCGAACAGAAAGGCAAAAGCCAGGATTCCAAAGCTAATGGAGCACGGGATTGCCGGATTCACAACGGAGAACATTTTTTACCATCTTGGTGGCAGATTTCGCGCCAGTTACCGCCCGCTAAATGACAATATCATCAACGGACGAATTCGCGGTGCCGCTGGAGTGGTAGGCTGCAACAATCCAAAGCAGGTGCACGATTATGGCCACCTTACATTGATAAAGCAGCTTATCAAGAACGATGTTTTAGTGGTGAGCACCGGTTGCAGCGCGATTGCAGCGGGCAAAGCAGGTCTGATGAGACCGGATGCACCAGCAAAATATTGCGGCAAAGGGCTGCACGAGGTCTGTGAGGCTGTTGGCATACCACCGGTGCTGCACGTTGGCTCTTGCGTGGATAACAGCAGGATTTTGACGATTTTGTCAAACGTGGTTGCTGAAGGTGGACTTGGCGAGGACATCTCCGAATTGCCGGTTGCTGGTGCCGCACCTGAATGGATGTCCGAAAAGGCTATTTCAATTGGAATGTATTTCGTTGCTTCAGGTGTTTATACCGTTATTGCTGAGCCCTTGCCTATTCTTGGTGCTCCGGGTTTAACACGTTATTTAACCGAAGAAATTGAGAACGATGTGGGCGGCAAATGGGCCTTTGAACGAGACCCTATCAAGGCTGCTGGTATGATGATTGAGCATATTGAGAGCAAGCGCGATGCTCTGGGAATAAACGTAGAGAAAGAACGTAAGCTTTACGATATGGCAGACCGGCGAGCATTGAGCGTGGTTTGATTATTGATAATTGACTTGAGAAGAGATACGAAAGGTTAGTATATGTCAAAAATCATCGCATCAGCGGCCATACGCGGCGCTCATAAAATAGCCAAACAGGCCGAAGATATTTTAAAGCAAGCTATCAAGGAAAAGGACAAAGATTGCAGAGTTGAGTTTCCAAACACCGGTTATTACATTCCGATTATTTACTCTATGACCGGAAAAGCGGTAGAGAAGCTTGCCGATTTCGAAGAAGTGATGAAGGAGATAAAGGCTTTGCTGCCGCCATTGGTTGACGATGACTTGTGGGTGCCTTATCTGGGCCAGGCTCTCGACGCCGGTATGGCAACGCTTTTTGCAGAAGAGATTATCGAAGCATGCAAGTACCTGATTGGGCCTAATCCTGTGGATGGCATTTGGCTGGGAGCAGCGGACGATGTAATCCTCCGCGAGCGCGGCATCCAGTTTGTTGACGGCACGGCGCCGGGATTCGCGGCGGTGGCGGGTGCCGCACCTGATGTGGAAACAGCGGTCAATATCGCCCGTAAACTGCAAGAGCGATGCCTTTACGTTTTTATGTCTGCGCACCATAACGGCACTACTTTCGCAGAGCAGCTCGTCGAAGGTGGTGTCCAGTTGGGATGGGAAACCCGCCTGGTGCCTTTCGGCCGGGAAATCACCTCAGCAATATACTCACTCGGTTTTGCAAGCCGGGCGGCGCTTAGCTTCGGTGGTGTTCAACCCGGCGATTTCAGACGCAACCTGCTCTATAACAAAAACAGAATCTTTGCCTTTGTTATGCCTCTCGGTAAGGTCACCGATGAATGGTACGCTACAGCCGCCGGTGCGATTAATTATGGTTTCCCTGTCATCGCCGATTCAGACATACCGGAGATCCTGCCTACCGGTATCTGTACGTACGAGCACGTAGTTTCCAATATTCCTCACGACCAGATCGTAGAGAAAGCTATCGAAGTTCGCGGCCTGAAGATAATAATCACGGAAATACCAATCCCGGTGGCGGTCAGTCCTGCGTTTGAAGGTGAACGTATCCGCAAGGAAGAAATGTACTGCGAGTTCGGAGGCCAGAGAACACCGGCATTTGAATGGCTTCGAATGCGCGATATCAGTGAGGTTGAAGACGGCAGCGTAGAATTAAAAGGGCCGGATGTCGATTCCCTCGAAGTTGGCGGACAGATGCCGCTCGGTATCATAGTTGAAGTTGCGGGAAGAAAAATGCAGACCGATTTCGAACCTGTGCTGGAGCGGCAGATACATACATTTATGAACGAGGCTCAGGGACTGTGGCATATGGGCCAGCGAGACATTAACTGGATACGAATCAGCAAAGACGCTGCGAAGGCAGGATTCACACTTGAACATATCGGCAAGCTGCTGCACGCAAAGTTCCATGAACAGTATTCGAGTATTATAGACAAGGTGCAGGTAAAGATATTCACAGATGAAAAGCAGGTTGCAGCGCTGCGTGAGCAGGGACGGGCTGTGTACGCCGAGCGTGATGCACGACTTGCAGGCATGCAGGATGAAGACATAGAAACGTTTTACTCCTGCACACTGTGTCAGAGCTTTGCTCCGAATCACGTCTGTGTAGTTTCGCCGGAGCGGCCTGGTTTGTGTGGCGCTTATAGTTGGCTGGACTGCAGGGCGGCATACGAGATAACTCCATCGGGGCCGAATCAGCCTATATCGAAAGGCAATTGCATCGAGCCGACCATCGGACAATGGGACAAGATAAATGCATTTGTCCTCAAGACCAGCGGTGGTAACGTCGAGAGAATGAGCCAGTATAGTATGATTACCGACCCGATGACATCGTGCGGCTGCTTCGAATGTATCGCTGCGGTTCTGCCATCAACCGGCGGCATAATGATTGTCAACAGAGAGTATGCTGAGATGACACCATGCGGGATGAAGTTTTCGACGCTTGCCGGCACGGTAGGCGGCGGACAGCAAACGCCGGGATTCATCGGTCATTCAAAACACTACATCAACTCAAAGAAATTCATAGCTGCTGAAGGTGGAATCAGGCGGATAGTATGGATGCCAACGATGCTCAAAGAAGAAATCAAGGACACTTTTATCAAAAGAGCAAATGAGCTTGAACTCGGCGGAGAAGAATTTCTCGCCAAAATCGCTGATGAGACTACAGCCACGACGGAAGAAGAGGTTTTAGAGTTTATTACCAAGGCCGGTCATCCGGCAACCACTTTGGAACCTATGTTCTAAAGACTCGGTCGCCTGTTTTATAAATTATTGCATAAGGGAAGAATATTATGGCACTGACAGGATTAGAAATATTCAAACTCTTACCAAAAACCAATTGTAAGAAGTGCGGTATGCCGACGTGTCTGGCCTTCGCTATGGCGCTTGCTCAGAAGCGTGCCAAACTTGACGACTGCCCCGACGTTTCCGAAGAGGCCAAAGAGAAGCTCTCGGCTGCCGCCGCCCCACCAATGCAAAAGGTTGTATTCGGCAAGGCAGACAATCAAGTTCAGCTCGGGCAGGAGACGGTGATGTTCCGACACGAAGAGAAATTTTACAATCCGACGGTACTGGCTGTAACTGTCTCGGACAAATTAACCAGCGAGGATTTAAAGAAACGCATCGAGTCCATAAATGCGCTACAGTTTGAGCGGGTGGGGACCAAGATCGGAGTCAAGGCCATAGCGGTTATTAACGATAGCGGCTCATCTGATTCCTTCACCCAGACCTGCGCAGCGGTAAAAGACGGCAGCGACCTTGCTCTAATCTTAGTAGCCGAATCCCCTGAGGCAATAGCCGCGGCGGTCGGGCAAGTCAAAGAAGGCACACCCCTGCTCGTTTCTGCAAAGCCCGATACGGCTGAAGCAATGGCAAAAATCGCCAAGGAAAACGGCTGCCCGCTCGCCGCACGTGCCGAATCAATCGAGTCCCTTGCCGACCTTACCGAACAAATTAAAAGTGAAGGAGTTGAAGATATTGTATTAAGCCTCGATGGGCTAAGCTCGCGGGACAAATTGTACAACCTATCAAGGGTGCGGGCCTTGGCTCTGAAAAAAATCTTCAGACCGTTAGGTTATCCGACAATATCCTTTGTTACGGATGGTGATGTAAACACGCAGGCTGCTATGGCTATAAGCCTGATTTGCAAGTATTCCGGTATCGTGGTGGTCGATACCGTCGAGCCATATGCTCTTTTGCCTATGCTCACTGCGGTGATGAATGTCTTTACCGATCCACAGAAGCCCGTCCAGGTAGAGCCGAAAGTGTATCCTATCGGCGAACCTGATGAGAATGCCCCACTGATGTTTACAACGAACTTTTCGCTTACATACTACACCGTAGAATCGGATGTCGAGGCCAGCAGAGTACCAAGCTATATCCTCGTGGTCGATACCGAAGGCACGAGTGTGCTGACAGCTTATTCAGGAGATAAACTTAACGAAAAAACAGTGGCTGATGCTATGACCAAACATAGTGTAGAAAACCTGGTTAAACACCGCAAAATAATAATCCCTGGCTATGTGGCGGTGATGAGCGGCAAACTCGAAGAGGCCACAAATTGGGACGTTATGGTGGGACCAAGAGAGTGTTCGATGCTGCCTAAATACCTCCAAGAAGTCTGGAAATAAACTGGATGCTCGATGCTCGTTGCTCGTAGAAGAAGAAAATCGAGAATGGAAGAGAGCAAGAAGAAAAAATTCATAGTCCGTTTTGAGCCAAGTGGCCTGAAAGTAGAAGTCCCCAGCGGAACGATTCTGCTTGATGCTGCTCGGAAAGCGGGTATTTATTTAAGCAGCATCTGCGGCGGAGACGGTTATTGCGGCAAATGCAAAGTAATAATCGACGAAGGACAGTTTCAAAGCAGGCCCACTTCTTTACTTACCCCCGATGAAACACGCCAGAATATTGTTCTTGCCTGCCAGACTAAAGTCCTTTCCGATTTGACTATAACTGTTCCGAGGTCTCACACCTTGGAAACAAGTCAAATACTTATGGACACCGATGCCCACAGATTCAGCGAGCTGACCGGTGAGCCTGAAGCGGGTGTATTTGAGTTTGACCCTCTTGTTCAGAAAATTTGCATTGAGATGTCGGCACCAACGGTACACGACCACACAGCAGACCATGAGCGACTGTACGTGGCTATACGTGAGCAAATCGATGCTCCCATAATGCAAACCGGCTTTCGGATTCTGCAAAATCTTTCCAGAGTGCTTATTGAGGAGGATTATAAGGTCGCGGTGACAGTAGGTCGCCGGGGCGGAACCACAGAAGTAATAGAGGTTGAGCCGACCAAGCGAGGTAAGACAAATTTCGCTGCGGCTGTTGACCTGGGCACAACCACCGTGGTAGCCCACCTAATCAATCTGACAAATGGCACCACTATAGATACGGAGGCCACATATAACAGCCAGATAAATTTTGGCGAAGACTACATTCGCAGAATCATCTATGCTGAAGAGAATAACGCTTTTGACGAGATGCAGAATCGCATCGTGAACGACGTGAACAGTCTGGTTGCGACACTTGCGGCAAGGCGCAAAATCGATTTGCAGGATATAACCACGATAATATGTGCCGGCAACACTGCAATGGTACATTTTTTACTCAATCTGGACCCAACACGAATCCGCAGAGAGCCGTACACCGCCTTAGCCAGTTTTGTGCCGCCGATTCGGGCGGCAGAGGCGGGCATCCAGATCAATAAACGCGGTTTATTATACTGCCTGCCCAGTGTGGCTGCTTATGTGGGCAGCGACATAGTCGCAGGCGTATTAACTACCCGAATTTATACCAAAAAAGGCATTTCACTTTTTATTGACATTGGAACAAATGGTGAGGTGGTCCTTGGCAACCGAGACTGGCTGGTATGCGCCTCAAGTTCAGCAGGTCCTGCGTTCGAAGGAAGCGGAGTCAAGGACGGCATGAGGGCCGGAGCTGGAGCCATCGAAAAGCTGACAATTCTTAACGACGGTTCTATCGAGCTCAGGACAATCGGTAACACCCGTCCGGTCGGCATTTGTGGGTCGGGTCTTCTGGACACTCTTGCTGAATTGTTCGTAAATGGCATCATAGATCGAACAGGACGATTCAAAACAAATGGCGAGCCAAGATTGACGGAAGGTGACGAGGGCCGGCAGTTTCAATTAGTGCCGCCTGGTAACAATCACCAGGAAATAGTAATTACCCAGCCAGATATTGACAATCTGGTTCGCTCTAAAGCGGGGGTCTTTGCCGCCATCAGGGTGCTTATGGAGTCGACCCAAACAAAGCTCGAAGACCTGGATGCGATTTACCTGGCTGGGGGTTTCGGAAACTTCCTGAACATTCGGCAGGCCGTTACTATTGGAATGCTGCCCGATGTGCCACTGGAGAAGATTCAATTTGTGGGAAACACATCAATCGCAGGGGCAAAAACGGTGCTGCTGAGCCAAAAAGCTCTCAAGGCAGCCGAAAAAATCGCTAAAAGCATGACATATTTTGATTTGATGAGCCATATAGGGTATATGGATGAATTCATCAGGGCAAGCTTCCTGCCCCACACGGACTTATCGTTGTTCCCATCGGTAACAGAAAGCGTCAAGCGATAAGTGTAAATCAAAACGAAATACGAGATACGAAATATGGCAATATCTATTGCTATAAGCGGAAAAGGCGGGTCAGGTAAAACGACTCTGACAGCCATGATTATCAGGCTCCTGATGGAGCGGGCAGACAGCAGGGCCGTACTTGCGGTAGACGCTGACCCTAATTCTTGCCTGGCCCTGGCCTTAGGAGTTCAACCGGCTGGCACTATTGCGGAAATCCGCGAACAAGCCCGCGCTAAACCCCCAAGCAATGCAGGCATTGATCGGTTGCGGTCGGTCGAATACGGCATCCAGCAGGCAATTACAGAAGCAGCCGGGTTCGACCTGCTTACTATGGGCCGCCCGGAAGGCCCGAACTGCTACTGTGCGGTGAACAATATGCTGCGAAAGTTTTTACATGAACTAAGCTCACAGTACCAGTTTGTGATCATAGACAATGAGGCTGGAATGGAGCACCTCTCCCGCCGAACCACCAATAACGTTGATCTGTTGTGCATCATAGCAGAGCCAACTCCTATCGGCACCCTCACCAGCCAAAGAATTTTTGAGCTTGCCAAACAATTACCAATATCTGTAAAAAAAATCGGCGTTATATGGAACAGAGCTGAGAACATTAAAGAAATAGACGGCATAGACATCTTTGGACATATACCTTATGATAAAGCCGTCTACGACGCCTCAATGCAATCCAGGACAGTCTTTGACCTTGCGAATGATAGTCCTGCCTTTTTGGCAATGCGGAAAATACTAAAAGGTAGACTAATCGAAAAGCCCTAATAATGCCGAAAAAATAGATAGGAAGATTTTTTACGCCTATATTATTTCCCTTACTATCATGGTCAAAGGAAAATTAAGATGGATAAAGCCCAAACGAGAGTTTCTAATGAAGTAGGCCTGGAGATCGGTGCTATTTGTGGCAAATATTTTCTCAAATCGCAACACCTCCATTATGGGTATTGGACAAGCGACCTTGAAGTGGACATAGCCAATTTACACATAGCTCAGGATAACTATACTAAATTCCTGGTTTCCCATATTCCAGATGGAGTGAAAACAATTCTGGATGTTGGATGCGGCTTTGGCGAAACAACCAAGAAGCTGATTGATATGGGTTATCAGGTGGATTGTGTTTCTCCGAGCCCGTTTCTTAGTAAGAAAGCCCGTGAGCTATTGGGAAACACAAGCTATATCTTCGAATGTTTTTATGAACAGCTTGAAACAGAAAATCAATATGACCTGATTTTGTTCAGCGAAAGTTTTCAATATACCGACCCTGAAGAAGCAATCAAAAAAACGCTCAGCTTTTTAAATCAAGGTGGTTACCTGTTAATATGTGACTTTTTTAAGAAAGATACCCCATGCAAGAGTCCTCTATCGGGAGGGCATTCGCTAACGAATTTTTATAACATTGTTTCTGAATATCCGCTTGAACCTGTTACTGACTTAGACATTACCAAACAAACAGCGCCAAACTTGGATATTGCAAATAACGTGCTTAAAGAGGTCATCCAGCCTACCGTAATCCTCGCACAGCAGCTCTTGCACGATAGATATCCTCTTATGTCCAAATTTGTGGAATGGATGTACAGAAAAAGAATTGACAAGATTAATAGAAAATATTTTAACGGGGAAAAAACAGGCGAAAACTTCAGCAAATTTAAGTCTTATCGACTTCTTCTTTATAGGAAAATGAATTCAACAAAAGTTTGGCAAGCTGACTTCGCAGAAGCTTATCCGCAAACCATCCCATCCAAATTTGAGGAGAAAATTAGTGTTAGCACGCTTACGAATCTGACCTGCTCTAATAAACGATTAGACTACATACTAAGGCAGCTAAGAAGATGGCGGACTTTAGCAATATGGACAGTCTTTCTAATTCTCATTGCAGAGAATATTATCACCGCTAAAAAACCACATGAATTACTACCCCCGGAAATTTCCACCTTTGCTATTATTGGGGTTGTGCTGATTTTAAGCGGGGGGTTTCTAAGGTGTTGGGCAGGCGGATACTCTGCCAAACAGAGTTTGTGTACAAACGGGCCTTACGCAATGGTTCGGCACCCCTTATATCTCGGGTCATTGCTGGTAGTCTGCGGGATATTGCTTCAACTCAATGACTTAATGAACTGGGTCATAGTTTTGCCTATATTTGCCATATTTTATGGAGCAGCAATCATCTACGAAGAAAAGTTGTTAGAAAAGAAATTTGGCAGGCAGTGGCAGTTGTATAAGGCTAAGGTTCCGGTCATTATTCCATCACTGCGAAACTGGTCATTTACAACACAAACTCTTAAATGGAATTGGAAGGTGTGCTTGAGTACCCGTGAATCATGGATAACTCTGGTACTTGTAAGTTTGCCGTTGTTGATAGAATTAATAGTAGAAAACTTCGTATTTGAGAGTCTGCTCGGCGTCTAATAAAAACGCAATGTTGAAAAAAGCAGCATATACCGCATGCCTTTTCGCAAGCGGATTTATTCTACCATTAGCTTTAGCTGACAATAACCAAGTAAAGGAGAATCTAAGATGCCAGTTCCCGAAGTTGCAGAAAGTTTTACTAGTTCGGTAAACCGTGTTACGCTTGGCGCTACCAAAGAGGATGGTGGTACCCGGACCTGCACAGTAACCGTAGGCGGAGCTCGTAATGTTGTGTATGGCGGCTCTCCGGCCGATGCTGGCGAAAAACCGGTCATTGCTATGGATGTTCTCGACAGC
>JGI24422J19971_10001930_pt1 | contig 12832 bp, 10 predicted proteins | sample DeeMarSWOR152_54_FD_19971 | JGI IMG/M metagenome (IMG submission 19971) | reverse complement strand
CACGGGCAGATGCCCTCGGACAAAAAGCAGCAAATTATGTCGGAGTTTCGCAAAGGTAAAACCAATGCGCTTGTGTCAACCGTTGTAGTTGAGGTCGGGGTAGATGTGCCGAACGCGACAATAATGGTTATAGAAGGAGCAGATAGATTTGGATTGGCACAGCTGCATCAGTTGAGAGGGCGTATCGGAAGAGGAGAAGCTAAGTCATATTGTTTTTTATTCGCTGAGACCGACAACCAAACAGCTAAAAGCAGACTCGAAGTAATGACCAGAAGCAATGATGGTTTTGAGATAGCTGAGCATGATTTGCGGCTGCGTGGGCCGGGGGAGATGTTCAGCACCCGACAGCACGGACTGCCGGATTTGAAAATCGCAAATATCGTAGATGACTTCGACTTGCTGGTTATGGCCAGAAAGAACGCATTCGAGATGGTCTCGCAAGATCCGACGCTAACAAAGACAGAGAATAGAAATATTCGACAGGCATTATTGGCTAAGTTCGGGGATGCGCTGGGTTTGGCGGATGTTGCTTAGTTATTACTTCGGTTTTTAAAACATTTAATGCGATAAAAGTTCATGATTTTACAATTAAAATTTGTTAGAATTTCGCCTGACTCGTTCCAGGTCCGATTTGACAGGCTGACAGTTCGAGACAGAAAAGGGCTTATTAGTATATCATAACAGAGATTAGTGCATGAAGTCGAACAACGGACTTGCTAATTTTTTAACGTCGGTATCACCGGTTCGATTAGCAACTTTCGGATATCTGTCTTACATTCTGCTGGGATGATTGATTTTGTGCCTGCCCTGGGCACACTGAGGCTCTCATATGAACAGCCTGGATAATCTATTTATTGCAGTTTCTGCTGTTTCCACGACGGGATTAACAACAGTGGATATTTCAGAACATTACCCGCTTTTGGGGCAGATCGTTATTCTTCTGCTGATCGAACTCGGTGGAATAGGATATATGACTTTCGGTTCTTTCGTTGTTTTATCACGCGGAAGAAGATTATCCGATCTCCGTGAAGGAATCTCCATGAACGTTTTTAGTTTGCCTAAAGGATTCAGGATTGACAAGTTTATTCGAAGTGTGGTCATCTTCACTGTTATTGTGGAATTAGCGGGAGCGGCGGCTCTGTTTACAATTTTTCGTTCGGCCGGCGTTAAGAACCCATTTTGGAACAGCGTCTTCCATAGCGTCTCGTCGTTCTGCACCGCCGGATTCAGCCTTTTCAAGAACAGCATGGAATCTTTCTCAGGCAACTTCTGGTTGAACATAGTCATCGGCCTGCTCAGTTTAACAGGGGCGGTAGGTTTCATCGTGCTGGTTGACGTATGGCGAAGAATTACGGGAAAAATTCACCATATTACACTCACAAGTAACATCATTTTAAGGATGTCCCTTTGTTTACTCGTCATAGGGACAGTCCTGTTTTTATTTACGGAGCCACTGATGCACACCAAGGCTCCAGAATCACGAATTATGGATTCCTTATTTCAATCGATGACCGCTATGACCACGGTGGGCTTTAACAGCCTGCCCATAGGTTCACTTGCCACTTCCTCACTGCTTATTCTGCTGTTTCTTATGATTATTGGAGCATCACCATCGGGTACGGGGGGCGGGATAAAATGTACCAGCTTCACGGCACTTGTCGGTATAATAAGAAGCACAATGAGAGGCGATACAAGAGTGCGTTTTCTTGGCAAAGCTATTCCGCAAAGGAGAGTACAAGCTGCGATGGCAAACATCGGATTTTACCTTTTCGTGCTTATCCTCGGAATTTACGCGCTTACACTAACAGAAAGTTCTGCATTTAGAGATATCTTCTTCGAAGCAGCATCGGCGCTGGGCACCGTCGGTTTAAGCACAGGAATTACCTCGACCCTCACAGAGCTTGGAAAATTAATAATTTGTGTTCTTATGTTTGTCGGGCGATTGGGACCCCTTACATTTGCGATAGCTTTATCGGCAAAACCCCTGCCGCCGGACGACACTGTTAATCCTGATATGGCTGTATAAGCCTTATTAAATTCTTGTATACCGGGAAATAAAAGACAATAATTCTGATTTATGCGGTTAGTATATAAAAACAACCGACTGGAGAGGGTTTTAATCGCCGTCAATGCTCTGGCGGCGGGGATGGTTGCGGCGACTTTTGTTATACTGTTCGGGGGTTTTAAGGAACCTTTGCTTCCTAATTTTGTTTCATATTCTTTGCAGGTCGTTTTGCTTTGTGTCTTTGTTGTGGAGAAAATAATCCGGCTGTCTAATGCGGTTTCAAAGAAGGATTTCTTTAGGGCGAACTGGTTTGAAATTCCGCTTTTGCTTATACTTGGCGTTGCTGCAATTGGAGCAGGACGTTGGTTTGCGCTTACGAAGGCTGAAGCTGTGGAGGTTCGGCATTTCGCGGTGGGTGTTTATCTGATTTTACAGGTAGTTACCAAACTGTGCCGAACCAGCGTGAACCTTGCGGCATCGGGCAAGAGCCCCACACAAACATTAATAGCAAGTTTTCTGGTTTTGATAATTTCCGGGGCGGGGTTGCTGATGCTGCCGAGAGCATCGACCGGCGAAAACCTGAAATTTGTTGACGCCTTGTTTACAGCAACCAGTGCGACTTGTGTTACAGGGCTTATCGTGAAGGATACAGGCCGGGACTTTAGTTTGATGGGACAGGTGGTAATTCTGACGCTGATTCAGCTTGGTGGTTTGGGGATAGTTATCTTTGGTGCGGTATTTGCGCTGCTATTGGGACAGGCATTGAGCCTGCGTGAATCGGCGGCAATGAAGGATTTACTAAGTGCCCGCACGCTTAGTCGAATAGGCAACATGATAGCTTTCATCTTCGTCGGAACGGTCTTTATCGAAGCTATTGGAGCGGTTAGTCTTTTCGGAATGTGGAACGATGTGCCTGGGCGCGTTAACGACATCCACCAGCAGTGGTTCTACAGTATCTTTCATTCAGTCAGCGCTTTTTGTAACGCGGGTTTTAGCATGTTCGGCAAGAGCTTTGTAGAGTACAACCGAAGCTGGCAGGTGTATCTGGTTGTATGTCCGCTGATAATATTGGGGGGACTCGGTTTCGGTGTGCTTTATGACCTTGTCAATATTGCGGCCGACAGGATCAAGAGATTCTTCAAGAAGCTGTTTCATAAACAGTACCGGATTTCGATGGAAACGCCGAAAAGGATTCGGCTGCAAAGCAAGATAGTGCTGAGCGTAAGTGCCGTCCTGATAGTTCTGGGTATGTTGGCTATACTCCTCTTTGAGCGCTATGTGAGCCAGGGAAATCCGGCCAAACACAATGATATTCTTGGTGCTTTGTTTCAATCTATTACGGCCAGGACGGCTGGGTTTAACACAGTCGATATCCCAAATCTGTCAGAATCGAGCAAGTTTGTTTTGATTTTGCTTATGTTTATCGGCGGCTCACCAGGCTCTACAGCAGGAGGGATCAAGACTGTAACATTAGCAGTGGTAATAATGACTGCTGTCGCGGCGCTGCGAAAGCGTCATGAAGTCGAGATGTTTAAGAGGTCGGTTCGGGTAGTTGTCGTCGGCAGAGCGGTAACTGTTACCTTGCTCTTCGCGGCAGTTTTATTCAGCGCTGCGTTAGCACTAAGTATTACGGAGAACTCAAACGGTTTTACTATGTCGGAGATTATGTTCGAGACGGCTTCTGCTCTGGGCACTGTGGGTTTGTCAACAGGCGTAACCGGCCCTTTGACAACGTTGACGGACGCGGGCAAATTGATTATTATTGCGGTGATGCTTATCGGCAGACTCGGGCCCTTGACATTGCTGGCAGCGCTGACGTTTAACATAAAACCGGCTCGATATAACTATCCGGATGAGGCGGTAATTGTCGGATAAATTGGTGAGTGGTGAGTAGGTGAGTGGTCAGTAATGAGTTGACTCACCAATTAACTCAAGAATGGGAGCTAATGCTATGAAGCGGTTTGCTGTAATAGGACTGGGACGGTTCGGCACGAAATTGGCCATTGCCCTTGCGATGAGCGGAGCGGAGGTTATCGCAATTGACAAAAACAGAGACGAGATAGAGCTGATCCGGGACCAGGTAAGTCACGCCGTCAGGCTCGACAGCACCGATGAAGAGGCGCTTAAAGCACAGGGCATTGATAAGGTTGACGTTGCTATCATCGGTATAGGACAAGGCACAGGAGGCGGTTTTGAGGCTGCGGTTCTTACGGTCGTGAACCTGCGGCAAATGGGAGTCAAACAAATATACGCAAGAGCAGAGGATTTGATTGCAGGCGAGGTTTTTTCCAAAGTAGGCGCTTCAGAGGTTATCTATCCTGAAATCGAATCGGCTCAACGATGGGCGTATAAGCTTATCGCACCGCAAATCGGGGAGAAAATAGATTTCACGCCCGGCTACAGCTTAGCCCGGATAAAGGCGCCAGCCAGCTTTGATGGCAAGACGGTCATGGATTTGCAGCTACGACAGAAATATAACGTGAACCTGGTTTTGATTAAGCGGGGTGAGCACGGCAAAAGCAAAAAGAGCGAGAAAAGCAAAATTATAAACGTTCCTATGCCCAATACCGTCATCTATCAGGACGATATTCTAATGGTGGCCGGCTCCGACGCAGACCTTGCAAAACTGCCACAAGAGTAAGGCTAAGGGGAATGAACGTCTATGAAAGAACTCTCTACAGAATTGCTCAATGAAATTACTAAACGATTGGCCGAGTCAATACACCCGGAGAGGATTTATCTTTTCGGCTCACACGCTGCGGGCAACCCTGACGACGACAGCGATGTCGATTTGTTGATAGTCGTTCCGGATACTAATCAATCATCACGACTTAGCCTTGAAAGGCAGGGCTAATATGAGAGACTTAATCATTCCAATGGACCTGGTAGTGTGCACCCACTCGGAAATAGAGAAATGGGAAAACGTCAAGTGCACGCTTATCTACACAGTTATGCGAAAAGGGAAGCTTCTTTATGAGTCCGAAGGAAGAACTGGTCAAAGAGTGGCTTACACTGGCCGATGATGACCTAAGGCTGGCCGGTCAGACTATGAAGGACACTGAGCCAGTATATTGGGCGGCAGCTTTTCACTGCCAACAAGCTGCGGAAAAGTCGCTCAAAGCCTTTCTTGCATACAATGAGTATCACGTGGAAAAGACACACGACATAGAATTTCTTGTCAAGCTGTGCATGAAGATCTTACCGGAAATGGAGCAATTCATAGAAACCGGTGCCACCCTATCAGAATATGCCGTTGACCCCCGTTATCCAACAGCTAAATTTGAAATCACCAAGATAAAAGCTGAAAAGGCAATCGGAACCGCCCGAAGTATCTATGAATTCATATTAAACGCATTGCCTGACCTTTCTAAACCGCCACAGGAGTAAGAAAAAATCCAGAATTCCCAGATTTTGCTTGCACTATTATCGCAAATATGCGATATTATATATGCGTGAGCAAGGAGTTGGTTAAAACCGACAAAATTCCCAGGNCGGAGATAAAAAGAGCGATTGAGTATAGAAATAGATTTATTCAGGATCCATCGCTACATGGCTATGAAATGAAAGATTAANTATGACTAAGAAAAATAAAACTACAACTGATGCCGTAAAAATACTGCACAAAATCTTTATTAAGGATGATCCAAAGCGGCTTGCTTCTCTGGAAGAGGAACGAGAGAAATTGAAGATCGCAGGCCAGATTTATGACCTTCGGACGCAAGCGGGTTTGAGTCAGGCACAGTTGGCTAAATTGGTCGGAACTACCCAATCTGTGATAAGTCGCTTGGAAGATGCAGATTATAGCGGCCACAGCTTTAACATGCTCCATCGCATCGCAAGTGCGCTACATTGCAGGGTTGAGGTTCGACTTGTTCCGGAAAAAGTATTATCCTCAGGTACATAGTATATTGACTGGCTCAGATGCAGACTTAGCTAAACTACCACAAGAGTAAACACGATAGGACGAACGCCCACACGCTACCTTGGCAAGAACAAACTTTTTGAGAATAACAAGAGTGCTTATCAGGTTTTTCGGTATTTTCTGAGCATATTGAGGAGGTTTTGCATATCTTCGGGTAAGGGGGCTTCGAATTTTACCATTTCGTCGGTTTTCGGATGCCTGAATTCGAGCATGTAGGCGTGCAGAGCAACCCGGTCTATAACGGGCTGCTGCACGGCGGGTTCGGCATCGGCCAACTGCCAGGGATAAACAACGCTGCCGCCGTACATATCATCGGCGACGATTGGGTGCTTTATGTATGAAAGATGGACCCGTATCTGATGAGTTCGGCCAGTCTCGGGTGTAAGCCTTAGCAGAGAAAAGCCGCGGAAAGGTTCGAGGACCTCGAAAAAAGTAATCGCTTCTTTTCCAATCTCCGGTCTGATAGCGTATTTCTCTCTAATCCTCGGATGGATACCCAACGGCACTTTTATGCGGTCGGCGGTCAGCTCAGGCGTGCCGTGAACGATGGCCAGATAGTTCTTGTTGACCTGACGGTGTTCGAATTGTTTGGCGATTTTCCACTGGGTGGTATCATCTTTTGCAACGACCATAACGCCGGTCGTGTTTTTGTCGAGCCGATGTACGATGCCGGGCCGAAATTCGCCGAGGCCGCTCGATAGCTTATCCGAATAAAACACAAGCGCGTTGACTAAAGTGCCGTGTGTATTACCACGGGCAGGGTGCACAAGCATGCCGGGTTGTTTGTTCAGGACGATTAAGCAAGAGTCTTCATAAATGATATTTAGCGGGATATCCTCGGGCAAAATCTCTTTGCTGGGTGGCTCGGGCAGTGTTAAGTCGATTTTGTCACCAGGGCTTAGTTTGAAGCTTTGTTTGGCGATTTTGCCGTTAACCTTGACTGAGCCTGCCTTGATTACATCCTGGATGAAACGCCGGCTCAGATTACTAAAACGGTTGTGGAGATACTTATCGAGTCTGCGCTCTTTGATGGCGCTGCCGACATGCAGGGTCAACGGCTCATTTTCGGTATCCGAGTTCTGAGATAATTCACCTTGTGAATTATTTGACGGACACATTTGGTTCGGGGACCTTAGTGTTGATTTCAGGTAGGACTTTCGGCGTCCGGGATGCCTGATTTACATCGACTGGCTCGCCGCGATGCGTCGCAGCGGGCAGGTTAGCCTCCCCCGTCGTTATGCTCTGCAAAAGCTTGTCTCCAAGTGGCAAAGAATCGGAGGGTAGATTTGCATCAACCGCCGCCTTGTCTTCTGTCGAAGACAGAAAAGGGGGCTGGATTGTCGGCTTCGAAGCAGCGGTAGGAGCTGGTGCCGGCTTGAAAATCACTTTTTGCTTATAATCGGCCATTGTGTCGAGGCGGTGCTTTGCCTGAGTGACGGCTACAGTACCTTCGAAATCAGGGTTTTCGGCAATAATCTGATATATCTGCTGTGCCTTTTCAAAGTTGCCAAGCTCTTCCTCACAGAGCCCCAGGCCGAATTCAGCCGCAGCCATTAAAGACGGATTAGATGTCCCCTGCAGCCGAGTCTGGATTGCTTCGGTGTAGGCAGCTTTCGCCTGGTTTATCTGGCTTGTTAAATCGTCGTTACTTACGGTGCCGGGCCGATAATGCAGCTCCGTCCGCAGGGCTTCAGCCTGTTTAATAAGGGCCAAAGCAGCCATTCGGTCGTTTTTGGCGTTTTGGGCGAAATTTCCAAGACTGTTGGCGGGCTGAAGGAGAATAAATGAAAGGTCCCTTCCCTCGGCCTGAGCACTCAGGACTTGCATCTTGCTGACCGATAGCTGGTTAAGCAGATTCGTAAACTCGAGCTGTTCGTCGGCTACTAAGCTTTTGTTGTAGCGGTAGCGGACATAAAAGGCTAAGGCCACAACAATCACTGCTAAAATGATGATAATAGTTGTGAGATTTTCCTTGGTCCATTGCGGCAGGTTGCTCAGCCATTCGGCTAATTCATTGGTTTTTAGTTCGTGCCGGTGCTCAGCTTTCATTTGTTTCCCTTTTGTTTATTCTAAATATTATATCGCTTATTATTTCCATTAAACTCATGTTTTTTGATTGTGAACTTAAGTCGGAATTATAGCAAAATCTCTTTTATCTTGCAATAGGTCTGTTAATCGGTTAAATTTTAGCTGATAATTAGACGAAAGGGTATAGATGTTCGAAATAAAAAAAGGAAACAGAGGACAGAGGGCAGAAAACAAAAGGCTTTTATTTTTTACTTTTTACTTTTCACTGGTTTTTTCAGCCGCGGCCCTGCAAAGCAAAACCGAAGCAGCGGTGTCAAGTTCATTAGAAGGCATCTGGGACTCGGCTAAATATATCAGCCTTGATGAAATTAAGCCGGGGATGGAGGCTTATTGTCTAACGGAGTATGGGCTTGCCGGGATTGAGAAGTTTGCTCTGGAAATTGTGGATGTTATGCGCGACATGGATCCCGGTAGAGATATGATTTTGGTTAAGGGTACCGATGAGCGTTTTATCCAGACGGGTCCTGTAGGTGGGTGCAGCGGTTCGCCGGTCTATATCAACGGCAGATTGGCCGGGGCGCTGGCTTACGCGTGGATTTACGCTAAAGACCCGCTCTATGGGGCAACACCAATTGCCGAAATGCTAAAAGTAGGACGGGGACCACAAGTTAGCCGTCCGGAGCAAAGTGCCGGGCAAGGGTGGTCTATGTTCGATTTTTCCAGGCCGATTGATTTTGCCGAGATTGACAGACAATTTAGAAATGAGCTGGTTAATAGAGGGCGTAATCTTGGTGGCGTCAATCCTTTGCCGTGTCCTCTGATTACCTCCGGTTTGCCGAGAGGAGTTTGTGAACAACTGGACGAGCTGGTTCAGCCTTTCGGACTGATGGTTGTCGCAGGCGGCGGTAGCGGAAGTAATCCCGGCATCTCTGGTGAAAAGGTGCAATTAATCCCCGGAGCCTGTCTTACTGTGCCGCTGGTAAGCGGTGATATAACTATGGCCGTCTCTGGCACGGTAACCGAAGTCAGGGGTGATAAGGTTTATGGCTTCGGACACAGCTATCTCGGTTACGGCCCTGTAGATTTACCGATGGCCACGGGGAAAGTGCACACTGTAGTATCAAACATATATCGTTCTTTTAAGTTGACCAGTGTGTTGGACACGGTCGGCGCTTTGACAATTGATGAGTCGATGGCGGTCTTCGGACAGATTGGTGCAGAGGCTAAAACGATACCATTGACGATACGCATAGACCGTTACAACGACATCGAGAAACGCGTGTACAACTGCCAAGTTGCTAATAATCGGCTGCTNACCCCACTGCTACTTCAGTCTGCTGTGGCTGGGGCGGCTCTTCAACTCGGCGATTTTCCACCGGACCATATGATCGAATATAAAGTAACTATCGATTTAGAGGATGCAGAATCAATCGACTTTGAAAACATCTCCACCGCTCGTGGTCTGATTGAGCTGATAATGGAAAGTGTCGGGTCGGTCGCGCTGCTTATGAATAACCCGTATAAAGAAGTTGGAATAAATTCGATCGATTATGATATTCGCATCGTTCCAAGGAACATTATTTCACATATATGGTCGTTGGATTTGTCTGATACAAAAGTCAAGGCCGGTGAAAATATCAAGATTGGAGTCGTTGTGGAATCCGTTCTGGCGGGAAAGAAACAATACCAGTGCACATTAGAAATACCCGAAGATTTGGCACCCGGCAGATATGAACTGACGGTGTGCGGCTCGGCGGATTATCAGCGGTTTCTTTTGAAAGCCGTCCCTTACAAATTTATTGCGCAAAGTGTGCCGGATTTGATTGAGGCGCTTAATTATTCTTTGGGGATTAGTAAAGCTAAGTTGTATTTTCTTTTAGCTCTACCGCCTGGTGGTGTCGCCCTCGAGCAGGCTGAGCTGCCCGACCTGCCGGGAACCAAAGTTTTGGTCCTGCAAAACGCTAAAAGGGCGCTGAAAATCCAGCCATTTCAACATTGGATTGAGCGAAGCTTAGAAACCGGCACAGTGGTTATAGACAAAAAGGTTATAAAGATAACAGTAGAAAAATAATTCCGCACCGATTAGGCGCGAGCCTAAGCTCAATTGGTGCGGGATAATCTTTCACTTTTTTTAATTTGAGGTTTTGCTATGAGAGATAAATTCCACGTTAATTACGAACCAACCTTTACAGCTTTACTCTGTCTGGTTTTGAGCTCCGCTTGTTTAGCTGTTAACAGTAAGGTTATACGTCATGCAAGCAGTTCGGATTTACTGAAGGGCCAAACCGAAGAAGTTGTAATTAGCTCACGAGGGACTATCCAGCTCGGGCGGTCGGCCGAGACGCTGCTTGAGGAAGAAAAGTTCGAAGACCTCGGAGGCGTTTGGTCGATAAACAGTATCGTTGTCAGCGGCGGAACGGTCTATTTCGGCACAAGCCCCAACGGCGGCATTTACAAATACAGCCTTAACAAACTGACAAAGATTTACCCGGTAGAAGAAGCTCAGAGCCAAGCAGAGAAACAAACAAACGATGCAAACGAACCTGACAGCAAAACTGTCGAGACTAAGGAGCATCTGTCAAACGAACATATTTTTGCTATGGCAACCGATGTTTCCGGCAGGTTGTTGGCAGGTATAAGCGGTAAAAAATGCAGACTGTGCCGGTTTGAAGCCGACAAGATGGAAACTATTTATGAGCCGAACGATGCTAAATATATCTTCGCAATATCTATTGACGACAGCGGTAATATTTATCTGGGGACTGGCCCGGAAGGTAAGATTTACGGACTCAATTCTCTCGGCAAAAAAGCTCATCTTGTTTACGATAGTCCCGACAAAAACATACTTTCACTCGCGAGCGGAGGAGATGGCTATATTTATGCGGGAAGTGACAGCCGAGGACTCGTATATAAGATAGACCCGCGTACAAAAAAAGCAACGGTTTTATATGACAGCGACCAGCCGGAGATTACAGCACTATTATTTACAGAGGCTTGGGGAGAAGACGGTTTGTACGCAGCGGCGACATCCGCTCAGATTGTTCAGGCCCAAACGCAATTTGCCGCCCAACTGCCTTCCGACGGTCGGCCTGAGGCAGAGGCGGAAAACGATAAAAGCTCCCGCCTCAACAATGGCGGACGTAAGCTTAAAATTGCAAATACACAAAAGCCAGGTGACAATAAATCCAGCCAGAGACCGCCGCCGGCCCGCAAACCAGCAAAACCGGATAAAGCCAGTCAAATATATAGTGTAACTAAAGAGGGTTTCGTGAATGAAATATTCAGCGAGGCTGTTGTCTTCTTCTGCCTGGCAGAAGAGTCTGGAAGTCTGCTTGCCGGAACCGGAAACAGTGCCCAGGTTTTTAGTATTGACCCGGTCGCCGAGCAGGAAGCAGTTATATATGAAGATGAGCAGGCATCACAAGTAACAGCGATAGCCGTGGCCGGCAATGATGTGTACCTTGGGACGGCAAATCCTGCGAAGCTGGTAAAGTTAGGGTGCGGCTTTTCCTCTGAGGGGACTTACACTTCCGACCTTGTCGATGCCAGCCAGCCGGCCAAGTGGGGCAAGCTGCAGCTCGAAGCAGATATTCCACAAGGATGCATAGTACAGGTAGCTTCTCGCAGCGGAAACGTCAAGGATGTAAACGACCCGACTTTTTCAGATTGGACCGAGCCGGTGGAAATTGCAGGGCCGATACAACTTGACTGCCCCCTGGGTAGATTCTGTCAATATAAACTCGTGTTGCAAAGTGAAGACGGCGGTAAAAGCCCGCTTATAAGGGAGATTGCCATTGCCAGCACCGTGCCGAATCTGGCGCCAAAAGTCGAATCGGTAACTGTCGAACGAGTTGCAAAGGCCGGCAAAGAAGGAGTTTTCCAAATCAGCTACAGAACCAAAGACGACAACGACGATAAGCTGATTTACAAAATAGATTTCCGGAAGCTCGCCAGAACAAACTGGATCGAGCTAAAAGACGAGCTCGAAGCCGCCAGCTTCGAATGGGACGCAAAGACCGTTGAAGATGGTCGATATGAGGTCAGAGTAACTGCAAGCGACGAGAGAAGCAATACCATTTCGACCAAGCTAGCCGGCAGCAGGATAAGCGACCCGGTGGTAGTTGATAACACCGGGCCGGTCGTTAAGAACATAACAACATCCGCCCCTACAGGCAGCGGACAGTACAGGATTTTCGAGATTGAGGTTCAGGATGAGCTCAGTGCAATCGGGAAACTGGAATATACAATCGACAGTAACGCTGACTGGATTGCTACTGTGCCGGACGATTTGGTTTATGATACTACGGATGAGAATTTCACCATCAAAATAGATGCGAAAAAAGATTTACCCCAAGGTGACCATGTACTGACAATTAAAGTCAGCGATGCAGTCGGCAATACAACGTATAAGACTTTCGAAGTCAACATATAGGAATCGATTATTGACTATTGACTATTGAAAGAAGAGACGGGATTCTAAATTCCAAATCAATAGCAAATAGTAAATAGAGAATAGTCAATGGCATGCGATATATCGAATTTGGAAAAATTGTCGAGACAGTCGAATCACTTTGCATATCAGCCGGCTACGAGCTGCCTGAGGATGTTTTAGCTGCTCTTGAAGAAGCGGCACGGAAAGAATCCAACCCGGGGGCTGTAAAAATACTGGAACAGCTCATCGAAAATGCCCGCATAGCAGCAGACGAAAAGATACCTTTATGTCAGGATACGGGGCTTGCCGTGGTCTTTGTGGAGCAGGGTTCTGAAGTGGCGGTTAACTCCCCTGCCGGCCAGGCCCAGGCAACGTTGTTCGATGCAATCAATGCGGGTGTTGCGGCAGGCTTCCAAAAAGGTCATCTACGAAAAAGCGTTGTAGC